>MDTG01191437.1_pt1 | contig 184861 bp, 171 predicted proteins | sample 811421 | NCBI WGS metagenome assembly MDTG01 (sample SAMN05326645, study PRJNA326480) | marine metagenome | isolation source: seawater | place: Pacific Ocean: South East | collected 2011 | reverse complement strand
GTGGAGATTTAGAGAAAATTTCGATTGGAATTTACTAGCAGATAATTTCAAATACCTTGAAAAATCAGATTTAAATTCAGATAAAGTTTTAATAGCATATAAGTATAATAAAGGTCATTTATCACTTCAAGGCTTCATATATAAGTTTGAGCATCTAAAAGGTGTTTATTTTATTCCGATTAGAAAATTCAATCGTTTTGCAAAGAATATGGCTATTGCAATGTATAATTACCTTAATGCATATCCAACTGAAGAAACCTTACCTTTTAGACAACTAATGTTTGAGCGCCTTAAACATCCTTATATGAACAAACAAGAAGAAAAAAGTTTGCAAAGTTAGCTGGCTTCCTTCATCCCACGCTCATCATACTATAAAGTTCAAGCCCTACGGGTTTTGAAAAAAATATTGCACCTGTGGTCAGGCACAAATTTCAAAACCCTTTCCATCAGCAATATTTTTTCCAAAAAACTTGACAGTATGTCAACGCCATCAAAGAAACGGCATTCTTTTTTCTCTTTTTCTTTGTAAAAAAAATATTCATTTTTTTATTTCTGATGCAAAAGGAAGCAATCTAAAGCAACAAAATCCATATCTAACGAATAGCATAAAAGTTGCCATATATTTCAACGGAAGGTACAACTTCGTGTCAAGTCCGTACCAAGTCCGAAGAAAAGTAAGTTTCATTTAAATTATTTATGTTATGGGTAAAATTGCTCAAGGAATTTTAGGAGGGCTTTCTGGTAAGGTTGGAAACGTTATCGGTGGAAGCTGGAAAGGTATTGACTACATCAGAATTAAACCTTCAAGTGTAGCCAATCCAAGAACTGTAGGTCAGGTAAACCAAAGAAATAAGTTTACAGTGACTTTAGAATTTATTCAAGCTGTTAAACCGTTTATCCAAAAAGGGTATAAGTTTTTAGCAGTGAAGAAAACAGCGTTTAATGCTGCGATGTCTTATGTGTTAAATAATGCCATTACAGGTGTAGAACCTAACTTTAATGTGGATTATGCAAATGCATTAGTAAGTAGAGGTGGTTTATCAGCTGCTCTGAACCCTTCTACAGATCTTGCAACAGCTGGAGAAGTAACTTTTAACTGGGATGATAACTCTGCTGAAGGTAACGCCAATGCTACCGATAAAGCAATGTTATTGGTTTATAATCCATCAAAGAAAGAATCTATTGCTTTAACTGATGGAGCAGACAGAACAGTAGGAACTCAAATTGTTGCTATACCAACAACCTATGCAGGAGATACTGTAGAGCTATTTATGGCATTTATTACTGCTGATGGTAGCCAAGTATCAAACAGTACTTATTTAGGCTCTGGGACAGCCAATTAATAGCTTGGTGCTTTTATTTGAAAACCGCTCAATTCGAGCGGTTTTTTTATGCTATATTCGTAAACGAATTTATTAATGATTACTCTTTAGTTACTCTTTTTATGTGTTTTTTGTATCCTATTTGTTGCCCGAACATTATAACACCACTAAATATGGGAGTAGTTAAATATTGTATCGGTAAATAGTATTTTAGTTGCCCGTATTTGTAATATTTATATTGAAATACAAGTGAGTAGGAACGTGGTACGTTATGTTTCAAATTACAAAACTCATTAAATAACTCTAATTATTTCAATATTAGATTAATAAATTAATAAGTCTTTCGATACTTTTATAGGCTATACTACCCATAGTAAATATTATCTCTGATATTTATAAAAGAAAGAATTCAATGGGTTTAGAATTTGTTTTGAGTTTTCTTAACCAAAGTCAATTTCTTAAAATTCTATTGGTCGTAGATTTGTAAACAGTTATATAAGCTCTAATTGATTACAAAATTAATTTCTTAAGATACCTTAAGATATAAGGTGCATTAGTGTTCTAGCTTTACAAAGTTTAATTAGCCAAGTTATTTACTATATGTAACTAAATCATCATATCAATCGTCGAAGATAAAAACGAACAGAATGAAAAATCAAATAGTCCTAAAAACTTTCTCTCTCTTACTTTTATTAATTCTATTTCAATTTTCGTATTCACAGGGTTTGGAGAAAAAAATAGATAGTTTGATAACTACAGTTTTTAAAGATAATGAAGGTCCTGGTAGCGTGTTTTTAGTTGCTAAAGACGGAAAGGCTTTTTATAGAAAAGCTTTTGGTAAATCTAACATTGAGCTCAATGTTAATATGACTCCATTGAACATTTTTCAAATAGGGTCTATGACCAAGCAGTTCACGGCCATCGCTATTATGATGCTGGAGGAGCAAGGAAAATTAAATGTGACTGACAGTATTTCAAAATATGTTCCAGATTATCCCAACGGAAATAAAATCACAATTCACCATTTATTGACTCATACTTCTGGGATTAAAGATTTTACCAAAATAAAGTCTATCATGAGCATTGCAAAAAAGGACCTCACACCGAAAGAACTCGTCAATTTTTTCAAAAATGAGCCAGTAGATTTTCAACCAGGTGAAAAATTTGAATATAATAACTCTGGATATGTTGTATTAGGATATATTATAGAGTTAGTATCAGGGCAGACCTATGAAGACTTTATAGAAAAAAATATTTTTGAAAAGCTAGGAATGAATAATTCTCGTTATGCAAGTGATAGAGAGATTGTAAAGAATAGAGCTTATGGTTATCACAACAAAGGAGAACTTACAAACAAAATGTATGTTAGCTTAAGTATCCCTTATGCTTCAGGTTCTTTAATGTCATCGGTTGATGATATGTTAAAATGGCAAAATGCTATTAAAAAAAATGGGTTAGTTTCTCAAAGTACTACTGAAAAAGTTTTTAGAAAATACACATTAAACAATGGAGAGCCATTTACTTATGGCTATGGTTGGCATTTAAAAGATATTGAAGGTATCCCAACCAGAGAACATGGTGGAAGCATTTTTGGGTTTAAGTCTATGGCTGTGTATGTACCAGATTTAGACATTTATGTTGTTGGGTTTAGTAATTGCGATTGTAATTCGCCAACAAATATTGTCAGAGAAATTTCATCATTGGTAATAGAAAACAAACAGTTATAAAGGGAATTTTTTAAAATACTTTTCAGATAAATTACAATCCTTTTAGAACAAATGATTTAGTTAAAAAGGTTATTGTTTTGCTTTAAAATGAAGTCTAGGAACTATTATAGCTCAAAAAATAATTTTAGTGAAGTGATATAAACTAAGCTACAATACAGATACCAATAATTAAATACTTATTAATATGCCACACTTTATTATAGATTGTTCAGAACAAATAGTCAAATCAAAATCACCAAAAGAAATAATTGAATGCGTATATGAAGCTGCCAATACTACCAGATTGTTTGTTCCTAAAGAAATAAAAGTGAGGATTAACACTTTTAAATATTACACTACAGGAAATTCAGATGATGACTTTATCCATGTTTTTGGAAACATCATGCAAGGAAGAAATACAGACCAAAAGGCTAATTTATCAAGGCAAATTGTTTCAAAACTTAAAAATCTATTTCCCGATGTGCCAGTGATATCAATAAATATTAGAGATTTTGAAAAGTCAACCTATTGTAATAGAGAAATGGTTTAGAATTATTTATAATCACTAAAGGTGAAAATATCAATAAAAAGAAGTGAAGAAAAAGAGCATTTTAGTCCAATATCGATAAAAAATATAATAGAAAAGGTTTGAAATTATAATTTAGAATGACAGGCCTAAATTTTGGTTATTTCTTTGTATAACCAAATCTTAACCAATCAAAAAACGAACAGTATGAATGCTTTAAAAATTAATAATCTTAATCTCACCTGTAAGAATGGTCACAAGGCTGTAAATGGAATTTCTTTAGAAATAAAGAACGGAATGTTTGGTTTGTTGGGGCCAAATGGCGTAGGGAAATCATCATTAATGAAAACAATTGTGGGTTTGCAAAAACCAACTTCTTTTGGACTATTAAGTTTAATGATATAGAAGTTGTAGAACAAACAGATTTTATCAAAAAAACTAGGATTTTTACCTCAAGACTTTGGTGTATATCTAAAAGTGAATGCATACGATTTGTTAAATCATATTGCCATTTTGAAAGGAGTTAGCAACAAAACAGAGCGTCAAAATCAGATTCAATATTTGTAATAAAAACTATATATAGGCGACTTACATAAAACTTTTAAAAATGAAAAAAATAATTTGTCTTTTACTGTTTATTCTTGGAGCTCATACTCAAGTAACTGGCCAAGAAGTACCATTGAGCCCACAAAACAATCCTGCCAACATGAATCTGCTTAAGTCGGAAACTTCGAAAATGTCTTGGTTTATGGTTAAGGATTCAATCGAAATTAAAATAGGAGACGTCCACACCGAAATTAGGAAAGAAAAGGACAGCGTATCTATCATAACTACTGTAGTTATGAAACAATCACCTAGTAAATGGGTTGACAGTACCGTAATTAGAACGCACAACTTTGAGCCTATTTACCATTCCTCATTCAATAAGCAAAGAGATATGGTTTTAAAATTTGACGAAAAAATAACAGGTTATTATTTAGATAAACAAACCAGCACTAAAACACAGATATCTGAGGAAGCGCACAAGCCCTTTTTTGATAGTAATTTTTACCCTCAACTTATAAGGCTACTACCTTTAGAGAATGGTTATTCAACTACTATTTCTATTTTTGACTTTAATCCAAGATCAAAAATTGGAGTTATCACAGCAACAATAAAGAATACACAAAAATCAACCACGGAACACAATGGAGAGCTAAAGCAAATATGGAAGGTTGAAACTACAGATGAGATTTCAGACAATTCTGTTACAAGTACTTATTACATTGATATGTCAACAAGAAAAATACTGAAACAAGAAATTGATTTTGGTGGTAGAAAAATGATTATGAAATTGGTAGAATAGAAAAAAGACTATTTACAATAAAAAATATAAATAGTGAAATTTAAAAATCTGGCTTATCCTCAACAGAATGGAACAAAGGATTGATAATATAGATAAGTTTGAATACCCAAAAGTTGTTGATTTATGGGAAGCTTCAGTAAGGTCAACTCATCATTTCTTAAAAGAACAAGATATTGTTTACTTCAAACCTTTGATATTAAATACATATTTAGATGCAGTTGAATTAAGATGTTATAGAAGCAAGAATAATGAAATACTAGGATTTCTGGGTGTAGCAAATCAAAATTTAGAAATGCTATTTATTCATCCAGAATATAGAGGTAAAGGAATTGGTAAGATGTTATTGGAATATGCCATAAACAATTTTAAAGTCAACAAAGTAGATGTTAATGAGCAGAATGTACAGGCCATAGGGTTTTACAAGCATTACGGATTTACAGTAATGAGCCGTTCAACTTTGGATGCTACAGGAAAACCTTATCCAATTTTGCATATGGAGTTAATTAAATAAAAGAACTAATGAAGAAACTAATAGTATTGATGCTTTCAATTTTAGTCTTTACTGGTTGTAAAGCTAGCAAGGATACGATTTCGTTAACCAATGGTTTAGTAATAGAGAATGCCAGAATTATTTCACCAGAAACTCATGTTATATCATCTGAGAGTTATATCGTAATTGAGAATGATAATATAGTATATATAGGTGATAATAAGCCTAGTCTTAAAGGCACATTCAAAAAAGTAGAAGCTAATGGTAAGTACATTATACCTGGACTTATTGATAGTCATGTTCATATCACAGGTGTTGATGCATTATCGGACAAAGAGCAAATAGAAAATAAAGAAATAGTTGAAAAGTTTAGAGAACAACTTCCTAAAAGTTATCTGTATTTTGGATATACAACTTTAATTGACTTAGGTACAGCTAATCCTTCAAGATTATCTGAATTTAAAAACATAACCATTAAACCAGATCTTTATTATGTTGGTGGAGGAGCGGTAATAGGTAATGGTTATGGGTTGTCGAATTGGAATGATGATATACCTAACTTTATTTATCAAGAAAGTGAAGCCTATCCTATTCCAAAAAAGTATAAGAAAGAAAATCACAGTCCAGAAGCTGTTGTAAAAAGAATTGCAGAATCAGGTGCTATTGCGGTTAAAACATATTACGAACCAGGTTTTGACCCAACAACAGCTCCTTTCCCGACACCATCGGAAAGTCTAATGCTTGAATTAAAAACTGAAGCACACAAAAATAATTTGATTTTAGTAGTGCATGGAAACTCTTTAGAAGCCCATAAATTTTTGGCAAAAACTAAAGTAGATATTGTGGCTCATGGGCTTTGGAATTGGGGAAATTACAGATTAGACAGCACCGAAAATATTCCACAAGAAATACAAGAAACACTAGATGTTGAAATACAAAACAATACAGGCTATATGCCTACTTTACAAGTTATAAATGGCTTAAAAGAGTTAACAAATTCAGAGTTTTTAAACAATAAGGAGTTAGAGCATGTACTACCAAAAGAGCTTATAGAGTATTATAAAACAAATGCAGATGAGATGTATGCCAACGTATTTGGTGATGCGCCTCAAAATATTATTTCAAGAAACTTTAATCGCATTTCTAATCAGGGAAAGGTTACCTTGAAATATATACACGACAATAAAGGTAAAGTTCTATTTGGTACAGATACACCATCTTCACCAACATATGGCAATCCACCTGGCTATAATGGTTATTTAGAAATGTTGGAAATGCAAAAGACAGGCATTCCATTAGATAAAATATTGGCTTATGCGACTATTGAGAATGCTAAAGCATTTAAGCTTGATGGACTATATGGAACAGTAGAAAAAGGAAAGAAGGCAAATCTTTTAATTTTAAATAAAAACCCTTTAGAAGATATAACAGCATATAATAATATTTCATCAATTATTATTCGTGGAAGATTAATACATAGAGATCTGCTTTCGGCTGTGAAGTCAAGAAATTAAATTGGATATAAACTCATAAAGTAAGGAACCATTAGAATAACAAAGAGAAGCTTTTTTTAAAAACAAAAATTTATAGCAACACCTTTATCAGGGTTAAGGGCTTGGTTAATTGTTGGTATTTATACTAAATAAAACGGATATGAAAACGACTATACAAACATTTTGGGTAATTGGGTTTCTTATCGTAACATTTTCAAGTTACGCATTTAAGAATTTACAAAATCAAGAACCAGAATCTATCGATTTAGTTATACAGGTCGGCAATGTTTCAATTGGAGGAACGCTTGTTATTCCATTTAATCAGAAAACAACCTCTTTAGTGATAATGAGTTCAGGAAGTGGTCCGCAAGACAGAGATGAAACTTTAGAAGGCTTTAAAATCTTTAAGGTTATTGCAGATCATTTAGCTTCAAAAGGTATAGCCTCTTTTCGTTATGACGATAGAGGAGTAGGTGAAAGTACTGGTGACTTTGTCAATAGCACTATAGATGATCACTCTAAGGATTTAGAGGGCATTATGGATTATTTTAAAACTACAAAAGAACATCCTTTTAGTAGTTTTATTTTGTTTGGACATAGCCAAGGAGGTATTCTAGCATCTAAAGTTGCAATTGGAAACAAATCTGTAAAAGAAGTCATTTTAATGGGTGCTCCAGTAGTACCGTTAATAGAGGTGGTTACCTATCAAGTGAGGCAAGACTACAAAAATACAGACGTGTCTAAAGCGTTAATAGAAGCAGACGTGTCTGCACACAACAAATTAATGAGGGCGATTGAAGATGATAAGAATATTGACGAAGCGTATCAATTATTTAGAGAAACAACTGAAACCATTTTACACAAAATGAGTTCAGGACATGAGATGGACTCACTAAAAATAAAGCGACAAGCTATTGCAAAAGCTGATGAGTATAAAATTATATACGGCTTACCTTCTTTAACCTCATTTCTTTATTACGATCCTTCCAAAGATTACGAACAATTAAAAGTTCCGGTATTAAGTCTTTTTGGAGGTTTAGATTTTCAAGTTCCTATAGAACAAAATAAGGATAGAATGGAAAATGCTCTCTTAAAATCAAGTGTTTCTTATGATTTTAAAGTTTACAACAATGCCAATCATTTCTTCCAGAAAGCAATAACAGGAAAGCGTGAAGAATATTCAGAACTTAAAAAGGAATTTGTAGATGGGTTTTTAGAGGAGATTTCTAGTTGGATAATTGAGAATTTAAATTTTTAAACCAAATAGTATAAGCCTTAGATAGGTGAACTTAACCACTATAAATTTATGAAGTACATCTTTATCCTTTTTTTTCTTATCACACAACCAACTAAGAAAACAAAAGAAGACTGCAAATTGTTAATTCAATCTGGTATTGAGGCTCTACACCGTCATGAATACACAGAATCGTTAGAACTGTTGACTGATGCCCAGACCATAGCAAATAATAACGGCTGGAATGACGAATTGTTTTCTGCATTTAATAACATAGGCGCAAATTATTATCAACTTTCTGATTACGGTGAAGCATTGAACAATTATTTACAGGCGTATGACGTGGCTGTAAAATACTTGAATGAACAAAAGGAAATGATTGTACTGAACAATGTAGGCACTTTATATTATAATGATAATAAGCTTGATGAAGCTAAAACATATTTTAATAAGGCTTTGGATATTGCCTATAAATTCAATGTTACTGAAAAAATAGGACTGTATGCTATTAATTTAGGCTTAACCCTAAACTCGTCAGGCCATCTTGATCAAGCCTTGCAATATTTTAACGTTGCGCAATCTTATTTGAAAGATAATGGTATGTTTTTGCAGGTACAGTATGCAATTGCCGAAAATTTTTATTTAAAAGAAGACTATATTCAATCTATTGATTTGTTAAATACAATAATCCCAGATTTAAAAGATCATGGACTTTATGAGCACCAGTCGAGCGCTTATTTATTATTGTCACAAATATATTTAAAAAGAGAAGATATTGTAAAGGCCTTGCACTATGCATTAATGGCAAAAAATGAATATACAAGCATTGAATTGGATATAGATGTTTATGATCAATTATCTAAAATTAAGTTTAAAACAAAAGAGTTTTATGAAGCTATAAGTTATAAAGACTCTATGATATCTCTTAAGGATAGTTTGTACCATAAAAAAAGAGAAGACCAACTAGAAAGTAGTCGGGTTAAATTTAATATAAAGCAATACGAGAAAGAAATCCTAGAAAAACAAATCAGGTTAAAACAAGAGCGTAAAGTGTTTTATGTTTCCTTAATTGCTATAGGGTTGTTGATAATGATTTTACTTTGGTCGTGGAGGAATTACGTTTCCAAGTCCAAACAAAGGAGAGTTATATCAGAAAGAAATCAAAAAATTAAGATGTTAGAGCTAGAAAATGAATTGGAATCTAAAAATCGAAAGCTCACCTCAAAGGCACTTAATATGGCTAGTAGAAATGAATTGTTGCAGGAAATCATTCAGTCTATAAGTAATTACCCAGACCTATTAAATAATGGAAATATAAAAAAAATAGTGCTTCAACTTAAAAAGCACTTAAACAGCAACGCAGGATGGCAGGATTTCTTATCTCATTTTGAAGAGGCAAATTATGGTTTTTTGAAAACCTTAAAGGAAAGGCATCCTATGTTGAATACAAACGATATTCGTTTCATTTGTTATCTATACATGGACTTATCTATTAAAGAAATAGCTTCGATTTTTAATATCACACCTGATGCATGTAGAAAAAGAAAACAAAGAATAGCAAAAAAAATGGATATAAAAGATACTTCAAAAATTTATGAGTACTTGTCTAATTTTTAGCGGACTAAAGATGGTAAAAAATAAAACCTCCTAAAATGTCCCAAATTTTATTGTGGTATGTCCCACTTTTTCGTGTCAGTATATATTAAAGTTAAGAGGTGATTTAACACTTTAGCACCATTAACATTTATATGATATACACATGAAAATTAAAACTACCCTGCATTTATTAGCTGCGTTATTATTAACAGCTAAAATGTCCTATGCTCAAATCGAATCTATCGGGTCTTCAGACTATGGAAGAATTTTTAACATCACCTACGATCCCGATATTGAAAATAGATTATATGCGACATCACTATACAATCATATATTGGTTTCAAATGATAATGGAGAAGAATGGGAAGTGTTGTTCTCAATGTCTGTACATGATGTGACTAAATTTAAAGACTTAAAGATGACTAAAAACAGTTCAGCATTGAGTTTTATTAAATATAACCAGTCATCCTCGGATAATACACTTGTTATTTTTGATTTAAATACAAACACAATCATAGATGAAATTGAGATTCCTTACTTTTCGATTGACCGCTATATAAAATCTTATAGTATTTATGAAGGCAACTCCAATATCATTTTAATGAATACAAAATTAGATTATGGTGAATTAGAAAACACATACTATACTACTGATGGCGGAGAAAACTGGAGTTTGGTATATTCAAAAACAGAAAATGATGGAGTAGCAATTAATGATGTAGCAATTAACCCAAATAATCCAAGTAATTTAATTTTAACAAGAGGATTGGGACCTACAGGTATAGACGGAGGTTTATTTGTTTCTGATGATGCTGGTGAAACGTGGATAGATAAGCTGCCAGGTGTTGTCTTAGCACCTATAGCCTTTAATCCGCATAATTCAAGCGAAATTCTAGTAGGTACAGGTATAAGTTTTGGCGGAACAGTAGAAAACCTATACCACTCTACAGATGAAGGTGATACTTGGAATATTGTTCCAATAACTTGGACAGATGAACAATTAAATGATATTACGATTATTGCATATAATGCTAATGTTCCTGGTAAGATTGTAGTTTTAGAAGAAAATGAAATATTAATTTCAAATGACAATGGAGCTACATGGGTGAATCATGTGCATAGTTCAGAAGATGTTTATGGTTACTATTATGGGACGGATTTATCATTTAACCCATTCAATGAAAATGAAGTATTTATAAATAGTGATTATTTTCCACAGTTTTCTACAGATGGTGGAGTAACTCTAAATTGGTCAAAAAACAACCTTTTTCTTTCAACTGGTTCTTTGGGGCTTTATTTACATGGTAATGATCATATCTATTATGGTGTACAACATGGATTTGTTCATAGAGATATGACAACTGATTTAGAAGACAATTTTGATATCCTTCCAATTAATTGGTATAATCAAAACGATGCACCAACCTTGTATGTAGATGATTTTGTAGAAGGGAGAGTTTTTACTTTTAGCGGCGGATGGTTTGGTTCTAATCTAAGTGTTAGTTTAGATCATGGTCAAAATAAGCATCAAATCCTAAATACATTTATGAATTATTTTGATGCCGTAGCAACAGATCCTTTCGATCATAATAAAATTTGGATTTCACTTTCTAATACTTTAGGAAATTCTGAACTAATTAGTGCTAATATTAATGATTTGGGTGCTATTGAAACGGCAAGTATTTCTTTACCTGATGTTGGATTTATTAGAGGAATTGTTTTTGATCCTCAACAGGAAGGGAGAGCGTTAATAACTATTGATACTAAAGTATATAGAACAGAAGATTTTGGAAATACATGGGCACTTTCAAATAGTGGACTAGAACAATTAACTACAGGAAATGACCTTATATTAAATATTGACATGAACCCATTTAATACTAACCAGCTAGCTATTGCAACAAATCAAGGTATTTATAGCTCTGAAGATGGAGGAAATACATGGAGCCAAATTTATACAGAATTGGTTCATCAGGTTTTCTACTCAGATAGTGCAAATGGTTATATGGTAGGAACAGTACATACTTCAGGTATATCTGATTATGCCCTAGTGTACTCAATAGATGGTGGGCAAAACTGGACGCGTATTGAAAATGAAGAGTTGCTTTCTGTCGGATCTAATGCTTCAAAGGTTAAGTTCATTGATTCTGACTCTGCTGAAGTTTACATCTCAACAATTGATTTGGGCTTGGTAAAATATGTTTTAAATTTTCAAACTCTTAGTGATAGTGAGCTAGAAATACCGTACAATACTATCTCTGTTTTTCCTAATCCAGCAAGAGATGTGATAACGATTACTTCACACCACTCAAGTGTTGAATCATTATATCTTTTTGACTTAACAGGTAAGCTTGTTATCAAAACTTATGAACAAGAAAAATTGAATATCTCTGCTTTAAATAAAGGAGTGTACTTACTTATTATAAATGAAAGCTCAGGAAAATCTTTTACAAAGAAAATTGTAAAAATGTAAAAATTCAATTGTAATAGTCTCTTCGTTTTTTCTAAAAAAAGACTTTTTCCCTAACTGTTAATTAATTTGTTTTTAGAGGCCAAATATTTTTATTTGGCTTCTTTTTTTGGTTTAAATAAATTATTCTAACCATTATAGCATAGATTTTTAATTACCCTAAAAACAAGTTTTTTTGCAGTTTTATAGTAAAGTAGTAGAATGAGAATTGAAGGTTTGAACTTCTTCTAAACCTTCAATCCTAAAAAGCAATTTAATTAACTTAAACGGTTTCAAAGAGTATATGCATTGGTTTTCTAACTTTTGGCAAACCTATAGTATAATCTTCTTTATGTCTGTAACCAATAGGAGCAATAACAGCTGCGTTTAAACCTTGTTTGTCTAAACCAAGTATTTGATTATAGGCTTCAGGCTCAAAACCTTCCATAGGACAAGCGTCAATCTTTAATTCTGCACAAGCATTTAAAAGATTCCCAAGAGCTAAATAGGTTTGCGATTTTAACCAACTTGTTTTTTCAGCTTCTGATTTCTCAGCTAGTTTCGATTTTATAAAGTCACCGTAGCCATTAAGGCGTTCTAGGTCTTGATTTCGTGTAATTGCAGTTTGCTTTATAAACGCATCAATAGCTTCTGATGTAGCTTCTGTATAGTTACAAAACACAACGAGGTGAGAAGCATCTGTAATCTGACTCTGATTCCATGAAACAGGTTTTAGCTGCTCTCTAATTTCAGGGTTCTCAACTATCAAGACTTTATATAGCTGTAATCCATAGGATGATACAGATAGTTGAATCGCTTGCTTAAGTTTTTCAATATCATTTGAAGATACTTTTTTGGTACTATCAAATTTTTTAGTGGCATAACGCCATTGTAAATGTTCTAATAAATTCATTTTTATGTTGTTTTAAGTTTATAATTACGCATTAAAAAATCTGTTTTAAATCCCATTTTCTCATACATAGATTTAGCCATTTGTGAAGCTTGCAATGTGACAAGTTCAGAGTCATTTACAATAGCATCATTAACAATCTTGTGCATAATCTGAGTGGCTAATCCTTTTCCTCGCATTGTAGGTATGATACCTAAACTGTGTACACCTAATGTCGTTGATGTTTTATGGCAAATCACAGTTCCTGAAATCTTATCATGCATGTAGATGTTGTAGTAATTAATTTTTTCAAATGTCTTATCTATGGTTTCTTCAGAAATTTGATATCCAAAGGCCATTTTAAAAGTATTACTCCATAACCTTGCTTTATCAGAATCGGTGACTAATTCAAATTTTAAAGGTGTTTTAATTTCAAAAGGATTAAGCTCTTTTAAGTTTAAAGACATTCCATATTGATAAGAAACTTGATTAAATCCGTAGTAATCAAAAATGAGATTCATCTTTTCGGAGTCCTTATCAAAATATGAAAAGGTGAGATTGTCTAATCCTGATTTTAGCAATAAACTAATATCGTTGAGAATACTCGTACTATGAGTTTCTTTTAGCCAGATCTTGTTGGGCCATTGCGAGTTTTTGATAAAGCAAAAACCAATAGATCCATCTTCATTAAAGGTTTTAAAAGGCTGTGTAGCATTTTTCCATAAATCTAGAAGATTGCAAATGTTTAGTTGTTTTGTAGTAGTCATAATAATTATTTTGTATTAATTAACACTATGCCAATTAGCATAGCTAATGCACCAATTATTCGTTTTGTAGTTAAAGGTTCAACAGGAAGGTTCAGCCATCCATATTTTCCAGCTATAAGCGAAAAAATTAGTTGACCACAAAGCCCTAGTGCAATCATTTTTGAAATACCTATTTTAGGGATGGTGTAGAAATAGATATATATTCCAACAACACTGAATAGTCCTCCAATAAACCATAAGTGCCAAGGTACTTGCGAAGAGGTTAAGGTTTGCGTGAAATCTTTTTCGGTTACAAAAAGAATGACAAGTCCAAGCACAACACTACTGATTGATGAAGCAACTACAGCTATAATAGGTTGCTTAAGAAGGCTGCCCAATTGAGAGTTAAATCCAGCTTGTATAGCTAAAAATACACCGCCTGTAAATGCTAGTATAAATAAAAAATAAAGTCTCATTGCTTTGAAATTTTAATCCCATTTGTTGTTAGAGGAAAGTGCAATTTTACCAGCACCTGTAAAGAACATTGCTAAACCAAAAACGAAGTAAATTACAATTGGACCTACATACCAACCACCAAATTCATTAAGACTAAAAAAGTTAGGTAATTGCACCATTAAGATGGCTACTAAACAGTTTAATGCAAATACAAGACCAGCTATCTTAGTTCTGTAACCTATAATTATTAATAGTGGTGCCAATATTTCACCTACATAAACTCCATAACTTAAGAAATTAGGCAAACCGTAGTCTGATAATAGGCTTGAAATATATGAAACACCATTTATGAGCTTTGTTATACCATATATAAGCATATTTGAGGCTATACTAATTCTTATGATTAATAATCCAATGTCTAATTTTGATTTCATAATATGTCTTGTTTAAAAATTATACTTAAATGCTATACCGAAATTTTCTAAAGTCTTTTTGGCTTTTTTAAACTGATCTAGGTTAATGGCTAAACCGACTAGTAGATCTTCTTTCTTGATTCCTATCCTTAGTTGTTGGATGCTTCTGTTTAGATATTTTAAATTGGTATTGACTACAGTAAAAAGTCTTATGAAAAATTCATTAGACGCATTGATGTGTTTACTGTAATTCAGTATTAAGGACTGTTCTAGTGTGAAACCATTTTGGTAGGTGGTGCCAACGTTGTAATTCAATTTGAATTGTTTTGTACTCAAAACATATTGAACTGTTGCTGTTGTAAACGCACCTGGATTTTTAACTCCAAAAGCAATATTGGTTTTGAATGATTTATTAAGGGAATATGACAGCATGTTTCTAATAAAAAATAAGTTATTACTATCGCTGTTATATTCGGTATCAAATAGAGTTATATTACTTAAAGACCATTTTTTAGATAGGTCGTATCCAACATAATGTTGATAGGCAATGGAGCGATTGCCAAATGTGAATTCAGGTAAGAATTTAGTATTCTGTGAATTCGATAAAAGAGTACCTAATACAATAAAGAAAATAAAGAAAATTAACCGTTTCATGACCCTTCTAGTTGTTTATGGGTCAAAACTAGAGATTGGTTTAGAGGAAAAACTTAAGGTATATTAATAAAAGAATTTAGGAGTGCTTTTTTCGTAGATAACTTAAAAATTCAGGAGTTACTCCTAGATATGAAGCCACAATATATTGAGGAACACGTTGCTCAATATTTCTATAAGATTTTATAAACACTTTATACCTATCATAGGCGTCATCGCTCATACTATCTATAACGCGTTCTTGAATGGCTACATAGGCACTTTGAATTTTTATTCTGAAAAAGTGTGAGATTGCAGGTGCCTCAAGATAAAGCTGTTCTAGTTTTAATCTTGGAAGTTGAACTATTGTGCTTTGTTCTAAAGCCTGTACGTACATTCTAGACTTTTTTCTACTTAGGTAGCTGTATAAATCATTTATCCACCATTCTTCAATACCTAATTGTAGTGTGTGTTCCTGAGCGTTTTCATCTAGATAATAACTTCTCATACAGCCTTTGGTAATAAAATTCATAGAATTAGAAGTTTCACCAGGCTGGAACAAGAATTCTTTTTTATTAAGTTCTTTAATTTCAAGAATTTTCGTTAACGCTTCAATGTCATTCTCATTTAGAATCACATCTTTATTGATGTGGTTGATTAATAAGTTAATGTGCTCATTATTAGTCATTAAGCGTTAAGGGTTTAGATATTGTTTATTAGGTGAGTAGATGGTTTTCTGTGACTTAAGTTGATTAGTTAATAGTTAAAAATACGAAAAAGCATTTTTATTGTTGCTATGCAATGAAGTGTCTAAAATACTACTTATTAGTTTTTTTATTCTTAACCAAAGTCAATTTCTAATCGATAATTGCTCTATAGTTTTGTGCTGTTTTAATTCAATGTAGCCATTATGAAAACGTATGCTAAAATTTCTGGTATAGCTTATGTTATAATATTTATTACAGGGTTTTATGCCAATTTCGCTATCCTTTCAAGTTTAATTGAAATAGATAACCCTTCAAAAACGCTAACTAATATTTCAAGTAACCTTAATCTGTATAGAAATGGCTTGTTTGGTTTTTTACTGATGCTCATATTTGACATAGTGTTGATTGCAACTTTGTTAAAACTTACAGAAGTAGTTAGCCGTAAATGGTCTTATGTAGCTTCAGGTTTTAGAATGCTTCATGCTATATTTTTTGGAATAGCTTTGCTGAGGTTATACGAGGTTTATAAACTTACCAATGAAGATCATATATCAGAAGAATTGCCTTATGTAGTGATGGATTTATTATCAAATTTTGATGATCTATGGACAATAGGTTTGTTGTTTTTTGGGGTTCATCTTTTGATATTAGGTTATTTAACAATAAAAGCGAGTTACATCCCTAAGTTTATTGGTATACTTTTAATACTGGCAGCGCTTGGGTATTTTGTAGATGGTATAGCTAAGCTTAGTTTTGAAAGTTATTATAATTATCAGCCATATTTTGAAGCTGGTGTTATTTTAACAGGTGTCATTGGGGAATTGTCATTTGCCATTTGGTTGCTCTTTGCAGGCTTTTCAAGATATAAATTAAGGTTAATAGACAGTAGCGTTAAGCTAGATTGAACCACATGGAATCTTAGTAATCTTTGTTTTTCATCACACGTTTGCGGATGCGACTAAGCGACTCTGGTTTTACACCTATATAACTCGCTAATAAATATAGAGGCACACGATTCAGTAAATGAGGTTTGTCCTTTAGTAAGTTAATATAGCGTTGCTCAGGTGAAGCAATTAAATAATTTGCTAAGGCTTCTTGGTGTTCTCCTAAGTCAGATTCAACGGAAGCTCTACATAAGGCTTCATATTGAGGAACTTTTTTAATGAGTTCATCTTCCTTTTCTTTTGTTAAAACGGCCAGTTTACAGTCTTCTATACACTCAAAATAGTGGGTGGAAGGCTCTTGCTTATTTAAACTTTTTAAGGATGAAATAGAGGTGTTTTCCTCATAAAAGTTTGTTGTAATTTCTTCACCATTAACGATATAATATTTACGAACTAGACCAGATAAGTTTTGATAGGAAGCTCTAGCTATTTGACCTTCTCTTAGTAGAATAGTTCCTTTTTGGAATTTTTTTATTGGGATACATTCCGTTACAATTTTGGCCTCATTATCTGTAAGGTCTATGTATTGTTTTATGCCTTTAACTATTTCGTTAACCATGGTTATAAAGTTAGCTAGTTTTTTTAATCAAAATAATTACATCTTATTCTAAAATACTAACATTACTTTTAATTAATATTATTGCGTACTCATTTAGCGAAGAAACATCACGGTTTATATTTAAGTACATCAATAGAAATAAACACCATTTATTTGTTTTTAATTGTGCCAGATTTGTCTCACTTCATTGAACTAGTACTAAATTCAGATGGTTTTACTTTCTGTATTGGTAAATAGATCTATTTTTTATAAGCTTTTTCTTGTATCGCTTTTTGATATGCTCTAGGCGACATTGAAGTTTCTTTCTTAAATGCATTGTAAAAAGCTGAAGAGGTATTAAAACCAACATCGTATGCTAGATCTTCAATTTTTTCATTGGCATGATCTGGTTTTGATAATTTTTCTGTAATAGACTTGATTCTAAAACTATTGATGACTTCAGGAAAACTTTTTTTATAAATAGACTTTGTAGCTCTAGATACTAAATAGGTTGGTGTGTCGATAGCTTCAGCAAATTTTGCTAAAGTAATTGCTGGCTGCAGGTATATATTATCATCTTCTATTGCAGAGGTTATTTTTTGCAGCAGAGATTTTGGTAATACTTTATTGGCTTTTTTAATTACTGATGGCGATTGTAAAGCATAAAAGAATAAGAAATATATAACCAAAGACGATAACCCGATTCCAATAGCATAATTAGTTATGGTTTCTCCTAAAAGTTGATAGATCAATATTGCTGATAAAGCTACCAACCCATAAAACAAAGCGTTAAGCCATTTACTCGATAAATCTGACTTAAATATAAATTTAGCTCCAATGTAGACCAGATAACTGGCTAAACTGATATTGGCTAGCAAATACATTTCATAGCCAAGATTTCTGTTAACAACAATAACTGTAAAGCCAACGATTGGAAATATGAGATGTAAAAAAGCTATAGGATTTAGTTTTGTATTATTTGATTTACTGATAGAGAAATACAGTAATGCCAAGGGACCTATACAGGCAAACCCAAAGAAACCTAAAGCAATACCTACAGAAGAAATCTCAGGAAGCGAATAATAAAAAATTGATTTTGAAATCCTAAAAGCTATTGCAACAAAGAGTAGTCCTAAAGTAAGATCTTTTAGTCTATGTTCTTTTTTTATGAACAAAAAATAACTTGCTAAAAAAACACATGAGGTTACTGCAATACTAGAAAATATAATCAGTGCAATAGAGGTATTCATCAATTTTATGTTTCCACAAATATATCTAGAAATAAGATGTATGATTTGTTAAAATGCTCATAAATCTATCTCCATATTTCAGGAATTAGGAGATAAAAGTATTTGTCTAGACCTAGATTCGCTTTAAAATTTAAAAATAAAAAAATGAAGAAAGCTATTTACTTATCATCAATCACATTTTTAATAACTATTGTTTCGTATGGGCAATTTCATACACTTAATATACCTCAGGTAAGCCCTAAAGTGAAAGTAAGTCAAAGATTAGGAGTTACAGATATTACAATTAATTACAGTAGTCCTGCACTTAGAGGAAGAGACGTCTGGAACAACACTAATATTATCCCTCAGGGAGGAAATCCTATAGCTTGGAGAGCTGGTGCGAATATGGGTACTACTATAGAATTTTCTACAGATGTACTAGTTGAAGGACAGTTGTTAAAAGCAGGCATATATGGGTTTCATATCATTCCTAAAAATGACACATATACTTTATTATTTGCTCACAACCATGATCAATGGGGAAGCTATTATTTAGATAAGGAGAAGGATATAAGTCTAAAAGTAACTGTGCAACCAGAATCTTGTGCAAAATCAGAACAATTAGATTATGAATTCTTAAACAGAACAGAAAATTCTTTAGTTGTTGGATTGGAGTGGGGAGAAAAACGAATTCCGTTTAAAGTAGAAGTTGATTTAAATACAACTGTTGTGGAAAGTTTTAGAAGTGAATTACGAGGTATTAATACGTATCATTGGCAAGCTTGGAACGATGCAGCATTATGGTGTTTAAATCACAATACCAATTTAGAGGAAGCATTAGAGTGGGCTAATCGTTCTATAAATGGTGGTTATGGAGGTTTTGCAGCCGATAAGAATATAACGAATATGTCAACTAAGATCAGATTGTTAAGAAAGTTGAACAAAACTGAAGAAGTTAAGAATACTGTTGCAGAAGCAAAGAAATTGGATGCTACAGTTTATGAGGCAAATGGTTTTAGCAGATTCTTGCTTCAAAATGGTTTTTATCAGGATGCATTAGAGTATTGCAATATTTCACTCAAATCAAATCCTGATATATGGTTTCTAGAGTTGAATAGAGGGCTTAGCCAATATTTCTTGAACAATAAAAAAGCAGCATTAAAAGATGCCAGAAAAGCACTAAAGACAACGCCAGAACAATATCAATCAAGATTAAACGAAATTATAAAAGAAATTGAAACGGGAACTTACAAAATCCCTGAAAACTAATATAGTTGTTCAAAATTAAATCGGGAGTGACGAAGATAGAAGGTTGATGGTTTCTTCATTTAATATTGTGAGTTGCTCCTGATTATACCATTTCTTAAAAACTTAATAAAGCTAAAGTAAAAGATGAAAAGAAAATACATAAGCCTAATAATCATAATGTTATTGGCTCAAAATATTTTTGAAGCACAAACCCTTAAAAGAAAAGGTTTACTAGGTATCATGATGCAAACATTAACCGATAGTATTGCAATGCAGAACAATATTTATGTTAAAACAGGAGTCCACATTACTACGGTTATGCCAAACTCAACATTCGCAAATTTAGGAGTAAAGCAAGATGATGTACTTACAAAATTGAATGGTTCATCTGTTAGTACAACTCAAGATGTTTTAACAATTACCAATGAGCTGTATGAAGGGGATAATATTGAAGCCGAATTTTATTCAGGCAATTCAAAGAAAATTAAATCAACTGCTTTGTTGGGCAGACCTATAGAAGCTTTTGAAAATGGGGATGTTACCTATGGTGAAGTAGTTTATGAAGGCAATGTATTACGAAGCATTTTAGTTACACCTAAGCAAGCCCGTAAAGCTCCAGTAGTTTATTTTTTACAAGGATATACATGTGGTTCTGTTGAAACAGCTACTAATGATAACCCAATGAAAAAACTAATGAAAGATTGGGTAGATGCTGGGTTTGCCGTCTATAGAGTAGAAAAGCCTGGAGTAGGAGACAGCAAGAGTAGCAAGCATTGTATGCAAATAAGTTTTGATGAAGAGCTTACTGCGTTTAAAGAAGGCTATAAAGACTTGTTGAAACAAGAAACAATTGATGCTGATAACATCTTTATGTTTGGGCATTCAATGGGAGGTGTCATTGCACCACTTTTAAACGAAATGAAATCACCTCGTGGCATTTTAACCTACGGAAGTATTGCCCAGAATTGGTACGATTATATGGTAGATCTATATACCAAACAACCAAAATATTTTGGAGTGTCAGATGCACAAATAAAGGAAGACAATAAAGTTAATCTAAAGTTTAATGAAGATTTCTTGATCAATAAACTATCTGGGGAAGAGATATTGGCTAACAAGGCCTATGCAGACTTTTTTAGTGCGAACGAATTCAACTTCAGACAAGACCAATACATAGGTCGACATTTCGACTTTTGGCAAAATTTAGCAGATATAAATATTCCTGAAGCTTGGGCAAAAGTAAAGACCAATGTTTTAGCAATGTATGGAGAGTTTGATATTCAGGCAATCAGTCCAAAAGGTGCGAGAAAAATAGCTGATATAGTTAATAAAAATGGCGGGAGAGGAGACTTTATTGTAGTTGAGAAGGCAGACCATGGTTTTGTAAACTTTAACTCAATGCAGCATAATGCTGGAACTTTAGGAAATGGTACTTACATGATACATGCACGTGACAATTATAGTTTCTTATTAGGAAAAGAGAGTGTTAAATGGATGAAAACAAAAGTTAAAAAGTAATGAAAAGCAAGATTTTAACTGTTTTATGTGGCGTGATTATGTCATGCTCAGTAAACTCACAGGAAGTGAATTTTCAAATTGATGAACAATCGTGGCAAGAAGATTTTCAGTTTTTAAAAAAGAAAGTTGAAAAAACAGTCCCATCTTATCATTTTTCAGAAAACAAAAAGGCATTTGATGAGATATATGAAGTTATCAGTACTTCTCAGATTGGTAATAATAAACTGGAAATAGTTTATGGAATTCAAAAACTACTGAATACACTTAATGACGAAGGCTGTAATGTGCCTTTATTTCAAAACGGTATTGCTTTAGAAGTCTTACCAATAAAACCATATTGGTTTAACGACGGACTTTTTATTCTAGATGCGTCTGAAAACTATAAAGATATCATTGGTCAACAAATTGTAAAAATTAATGATGCTACTGTTGATGAGGTTTTTAATGAACTAAAACCTTTATTAAATGCAGATAATGAGCATTACAAAAAATACTTATTTCAGGTTTACGGATTAATGCCCTCTGTTTTAAATTTAGTAGGATTCGGAAGAAGTAATAGCGAAGTTACTTTACAGTTTGCTTCCGGAAATACAAAACAGATTAAAGGTAGTACAATCAATGACTATTTACAGTTGTCGAGAGGATTACCAAATGATGAGGTATTTAGTTTTACCAATAAAGATTATAAAGGGAATAACTACTGGTCAGAAATGTTGCCAAACACCAAAACATTATTTGTACAAATGCAGCGTATTGCAAATAATGAAGAAGGAATCTCATTTTCTAATTTTGTTAATCATATAGAATCGTTTATTAAATCAAATAAAACTGATAAAATAGTCTTAGATCTACGATACGGTGGAGGTGGTAATGGTTTCAAACTAAAAAGATTTACTGACTTACTTAGAGATTCAAATACAATTAATAAAAAAGGAAATCTATTTATTCTTACTAGTAAGGCAACACGAGGAACTCTTTTAGAGCTAGCTTCAATTTTAAAATTAAATACTAAAGCTATTTTAATAGGAGAGCCAACTGCTGAAGGAGTAAATACCGTTGGAGATATTAAATATATAACCTTACCAAACTCTGGAATAACAGTCTCATTAACACATACATTATGGCACACAAGTTGGCAAAAGGATAGAAGTACATTTTTATCTCCAGATGTAAGTGTAGAATATAATTATTCCGATAAAGCTAAAGAGCAGGATCCTTGGCTAGATGTTGTATACAATTATGAAGTAAAAGAACTTTATCAATCAATTCCTTCTGACTTAAAAAATCAATTAATAGGTACCTACAATATCGAAGGAAGAAAAGTAAGTATTGAGAACACTAATGGAAGATTGTTCTTAACCATGAATAGAAAAATGAAAAGCTTTTTTGAGATTTATACTGAGCTTTATTACCAATCTGAAGGGATAATTTCTACAGATATTGATGGTGTAGCATTGGCTTATACTAAAAATTCATCTAATAAGATAAAGCTTGAATCATTAAAGTGGAAAGGGTTAAATCTAAATATTGATTAATCATTACTAAATCAAGAATCAAATAAAATCTAAAAACATAAAATCAATATTAAATTAATGGAATTAAATATGAAACAACTATTCTTCACTATATGTGCATTTCTTTTATTTGGTATTACTACAAGCAATGCACAAGTAGATTCTGTATTTGTTTGTGATGTAAAATTCAAAAATTCAAAGTTTGATAATTCACATGCAGGAAGTGGATTTTTATTGAAACACAAAGACAAAGTATATGGTATTACAGCAAAGCACGTATTGTTTTTTGCCAAAACTGATAGTGTGAACACCATTAGTTTTGGAGAGGATTTAAAATCATGGAACTTTAGCTCTATAACCCAACAAGATAAAGTCATAAAGGCAGGAAAACTTATTAACGAAGACACTAATGAAAAGCTAGAAATGCCTCCAAAAGGAGATTGGTTAATTTTTGAAGTCGAAGGTGATATTCCAAAAGATGTAGTGGTGTATTCTATAAGAGATAGACCATTAAAAATAGGCGATAAGGTACATTTTTTGGGTTATCCATATAAAAGTGTAGAACCTGTAAATGTTAAAGGAGAATATATTGGATTAACAAACGATAATAATCTAAGACTTGATGTGCCTAAAGGTAATTATAACGGTTGTAGCGGTGGACCAGTTTTAGATTCGGAAGGAAAGTTGGTTGGAATAGTATCAATGGGATATTTCAATGAGAAAGAAAACAAAATGATATTTGAACCGGCTTCGTTAGATTACTTCAAGACAGTTATAAATAATTGATGATGAAAAAAATAGTTATACTTTCAATAGCATTGGTCTTAATGAGTTGTAAAAATGAAGACTCACCCTTTGCACAATTTGAGCATTCCAAAGTCCCAGTAATTTTAGGAAAAGGAACACTCTCTACAGACTCTGTTCAATGGAACAATGTCTATGTAGCTAAGACCAAGGAGTTTTATTTTACTAAAATGGGCAAATCAGCATCCATCATTCATAAAATGGATTATGAAGATGGTGCTTTCAAAAACCTTGAAAAGATTGGCTTTCCTGAGGGTTCCCCACATTCAGATATTTATGTTGCGAATGACGGAGATACCATGTTGTTTTCCTCATTAATGCAAGAGCATAATAACGATACCATTTCCGATTGGAATATCTGGAAATCCACTAGGAAAAATGACAAATGGCAAGCACCAACCCCATTTTTTAATCACAATTTGGAAGGGAATCAGTTCTACCCTTGGCTAACCCAAAGTGGCAACATCTATTTTAGCATCACGCATCATGGCTCTAGTAATAGTGACCTTTATGTATCTGAATATAAAAATGGCGCATATGTAACACCTCAGGCGCTTCCTGCTCATATTAATTCTAAAAACATAGAAGGTGATGCCTTTGTGGCGCCAGATGAGTCCTATATTATTTTCGCAAGTTTTGAAAGAGAACAGAATCTAGGAAAGTCCGATTTGTTCATTAGTTTTAATAATCAAGGCAAATGGTCTGTTCCAGTTTGGTTGGGTAAGGAAATTAATTCTGAGGGTTATGATGGAAGCCCGTTTATAACACATGATGGTAAATATCTCATTTTTACTAGTAGTAGAGGTAGTAAAGATGAGAACACCTTTTTTAATCATTATATAGTTCGATTTAACTCTGAAGATTGGAGGTAATGATGTATAGTAAATTACATATTAGAGTGATTCTTCTATTGGTTTCACAAATATTATTTTCTCAGAATAAAAACTTTGAAGCTGTTCGCAAAGATTTTGTAAAGAACTATATAGCATTACAAATACCATATCACCAAGCCAATTATGTACAGAATTTAAAGTCTATTAAACCAATTGAAAATATAATTCAGCAGGAGATTTTTTTTAAAACGGTTGAAAAACAGTTAACTAATGTTGATGTTAGAAACTTAAATGAATATGAGCGTTTAGATTATCATCTTATGAATTACGAAGTTGAATTGAATTTAGAGCGTATCTCTTTAGAAAAACAATGGGATAATACAATAGAGTTGGATGATAAAAAGAGTATTTACACCATTGAGAATGGAAAAAATTGGTATGCCTATTTATTGAAGAAGTGGGTTGATATAACTGTAACACCAGATGCTATGTTTCAATTTGGATTAGATGAGATTGAAAAAGTTAAGTCTAGTATGACAGACATACAAGTTAGATCTGGATTTTCAGAAAAGGTATTTCAAGAATATTTAAAACACTCTTCATTCTTTTTGTATAATATTAAGGATATTCAGCAAGCATTTGAGAACACCAAAAGAGAAGTTGCAAAGAAAGCAACAAATTTTTTTCCATATTTAGACAGGATATCAGATGTAGAGATAACTCGAGGTACCAATGCATCACTTTCACATGTCCCTGCATATTATAACAATGGCACATTCTACTTCAATTATTTTAATGAGCCCTTTAACAAGCGTCAGTTAGATTGGATTTTTATTCACGAGGGAATTCCTGGACATCATTATCAAATCATGGTTAATGATATTATAGAGCGTACAGATATACAGCAATTATTTTGGTACTCTGGTTTTGTAGAAGGTTGGGGAGCTTATGTAGAGTATTTAGGCAAGGAACTAGGTGTTTATAAAACACTGTATGACGAATATGGTAAATGGGAATGGGATTTAATACGCTCTGTCAGAGTTGCTTTAGACGTGGGTATAAACTACTATGGTTGGTCAGATGACAAAGCTATTTCTTTTTGGAAAGCGCATATCTCTGATCAAGATGATATTGGTTGGCGAGAAATAGCTCGTATGAAACGTTGGCCAGCCCAAGTTATTACGTATAAATATGGTTCAGATATGTTTCTTAAATTATTAAATGAAGCAAAGGATAAAGAACGTTTTGATTATCAAAAGTTTCATAAAGAACTTTTGATGTATGGTGACATACCAATGTCTCTATTGGAATTTAATCTTAAAAATGATTGATTTTAAATACTTTGCATTTGTCTTTACTGTAGCAAATGATTATGAAAAAGAATATAATCTTAATACTTATCATCTGTAATTTTTCTTGGACTGTTTGGACACAAATACCTGTAGTTACAAATGAAGGCTATATTTTAATGGATGAGGATGGCGACACTTATAATAAACAACCTTATGAATTTATAGGAAATGAGAAAAGTGACATGTACATTGTCTTTAGCAAAGGCAGATTTGGTTACTTGTCAGATACAGGTAAAATGATAATAAACCCTCAATACGACATAGCTTATCCATTTAAAGGAGATTATGCACTTGTCGGTAAAGATGAAAAGTATTATCACATAAATAAAGCTAATAGTGTTCTAGATACACTCGATCAACCATATGCGCCAAAAGTAATTGAAAACTATTTCCTCTTAATTGATAATGAGGACATTTCACATGTTGCTTTCAGAAACGGAGAGATTATTTATCAGACTAAAGATTCGTTGTTTTTAACTAAAAGAAGTGGTTTAATTCAATGGAATAAAAAGCAAAAGAAGGTTTTACTTCTTCGCCCTAGTTATTATAGAAAGGCAGTAATGCCAATTCGAGAATTGAAAGGTATTGACTCACTAATAATCACACGCGAAGGTCATTTAATTACTTTTCATAAGAAGAATGGAAATAATGTTTTTACTGTTCTGGATAATGCAGGAAGAGATTTGATTGTAAAAGAAGCGACAACTGAGATAGATTATAAATCTATAAAAGTATTTGGTATCATGATCTACGTTCCAGGTAAGTCAGATTACCTTCTCGATGAATATTCTGATTATGGCTATGGCAGTAAATACTATTGGGATACTGATAAAATGTATTATACTCAAATAAACCAAAGAGTACCACATTCTCTATATCTTGGTTATAATTATACAAACGAATTAGTAGCCAGAATTAAAGGATCTGCGAAGTATGTGCCTTTTTCTGGTAGTAAGATAGAAGGTAATAAGTTGTTTGATGAAATTGGAACAAAAAGTAGTGACTATTTACCAGTTAAAATGCAAGATAATTGGTTTTTATGGTCTCGCAGAAAGGACACTATTGTTCCTGTTAATTTTAGATATATTCATAAAATTGGTATTCAGAAATCAACTTATTTTGGAAGTAATGATGAAAAAAAATGGGCGCTGGTTAATTTTGAAACAGGTGTAACTACAGAAGAAAAATATGTCTTACCTAAAAACAACCCTCTCTTTAGAAGTAATTGGGTGTCGCCATACGAAAACAATCCTAATCCATATGTATGGGAGAAGAACATGGTTCGCGTAAAAGAAGATGAGGCTTATCATATTTTTAATTTAAATGGAAAGAAATTACTAACAGAAAATAGTGAAGGGTATAAACGAATTGAAAATTTTATTAGAGACACATTCAACTTTAGAGGAAAACAATTACCTATAACTAAAGATTTAAAGAAACAATTTGATAGAAATAAGATATCTGTAAAACTATTTCAAGATAAAGATGATATTACATTGTATTTTACTAATCGCACAAATCAACATCAAGAATTAGGTTACAGTAGATACTACGAGATAATCCTTGAAGCTAAGAACAAAGAAGGAGTCTGGAAATCAATAAGTAAATTTGATCCTCCTTTTGGAATAGATAATAATATGGGGACAAATTTATTAAAGGATCATTATGTGAAGAAAAATCTTCCAAAATTTAGTGGAAACTTCAAAACACAGCTAAGAGCTGTTTTTACATATAAAAATAATCAGTTTACCCATAAAGTAGTGTCTAATGAAATAGAAGTTTCAATTAATGAAGCTAAATTCTGGGTAGATAGGTATTATCATCTTTACGGTATTGAATAACTTAATACTTACTACATAAATTGTTCTTTATTTTATTTTGAGCTAGCTTATTATTAGTTGTACCAAATTTGTACCGTCTTCTTATTACTGCTGATGAATACAAATAAGTTACTTTCTGTATCGGTAAATAGAACAGAAAGCCAGTTTTTCTGTTTTATCTAAATCAGTTGCTAAACATATCATCATTTTTTATTTTCTAAATTTGTTGTAACAAAAAGACCATTTGATCAATCAAAAATCCATAGCAGTTTTACCATTCGTCAATATGAGTAGTAATATTGAAAACGAATATTTCTGTGATGGCTTAACAGAAGAAATCATTAACGCTTTAGCAAAAATTAAACAACTATCAGTTACTTCTCGTACATCTTCATTTTATTTTAAAAACAAAAAAGTAACCGCTAAAGAAATAGGCGAAAAGTTAAAGGTAGCGGCATTTATTGAAGGTAGTGTAAGGACTTCAAAAACCAAAATGCGTATTACTGTGCAAATGATTGATACTGTAGATGATTATCACTTTTGGTCAGAAACTTTTGATAGAAATCCTGAAAATATTTTTGAAATTCAAGATGAAATTAGTCTGTTCATTGCAGAAAAATTGAGAGAGCATCTTGGACATTTAGAAATAAAAGATAAGCTAGTTAAACCCATTGATGTACCAGTAGCTATTTATAGAGAATATCTTAAAGGAAGGTATTACATCATGAAGTTGGATTATGAAAATTCTATAAAAGGCATCAAGATTCTTCAAAATCTTATTAAAAAAAAGCCTAATTTTCCTAATCCCTATCTAGATATTAATCTAGCTTATTTTAATATGGGAACTATGGGACTTTTACCTGCGTTTGAAGCATACGAGAAGGCAAATCCTTTTTTATTAAAGGCATTAGAGCTAGACCCAAACTCATCAAGATCACAATTGAATTTGGCTATGATAGAGTGCTGGCAAAACTGGAATCTTAAGAAAGCTTACGAACACGCTAACAAGGCTTTAGAGATTCAACAAGCTGATGATATTTATTTAACTATTTCTAATTTTTTGACTGTGGAAGGGAAATTAGATGCAGCACGTAATTATCTTGATAAAGCGTTACAGTTAGATCCGTATGCAGCTATCAATCATCATTATAAAGGGTTTTTATATTATCTAAAAGAAGAATATAACACTGCAATACCTTTCTTAAAAAAGGCTTTGGAGCTAGACCCTAAGTTGCCTTTTCCACCAATCTATATTGGGATTTGTTTACTAATGTCAGGCAAACCAAATGAAGCTCTGGCATATTTCGGTTCACTTAAAGGAATTTCTGTGAAAGACCTTACTAAATTAGGTGGTGAAACCATGTGTTATGCAAAGCTCAATGAAATGGAAAAGTGCAACGATGGAATAAAAGAACTAGAAACCTATTTAACAACATCGCTTGTAGATAAAGCATTTACATTTTTAATATTGGTTAATGCATTGTTAGGTAATAATGAAAAGGTGGTTGATTTAATGACTCAAGCATACAATAATCATTTGCCATTAATTTTAGTATTAAATCCATCACCAATTCTTAAGCCTTTAAAAAGTAACAAAGGGTTTAAAGACATCATGCTAAAAGCCATTCCTGATAATGTTAATTATAAGCAAAAGAAAAAGTACAAACAAGCCTTATTAAATAAAGACGAAATAGAGAAGTACACAAAGGAACTTGGACAGATTATGACGGACTACAAACTGTACTTAAACCCAGATTTGTCATTAAAAGATTTGGCGTCTTATTTAGAACTGCCAGCTAATTATGTTTCTCAATTATTAAACCAAGGCTTCGATAAAAATTTCTCTGAATACGTCAATACTTTTAGACTACATGAATTTAAACAGCGTGTTCTTTTAGAAGAAAACAAAGACTTAACTATAATGGCTGTTGCCTACGATAGTGGTTTTAACTCTAAAACAGTATTTAATACGTTTTTTAAAAAAATAGAAGGGATAACACCGAATACTTTCCTTAAAACTAACAGTTAGTTCTGATTTTATAATTAGAACTTTTCTATAAGAGTAATCAATTAATTTTACTTCATTAAATTAAACCATCAACACCAAATTACTATTTGTTGCTGTATTTTTATTTAAGAGTATTTATCTGAAAATCAATTAATTGCGAATTTTTTAAAAAATAAAGATACTTTTTTTGTGATTTTTTGGATACTTCAAATACTAATAGAGTGTAATCAATCTTTAAATGCATACAAAAGAGGACTTTATTCAACAAATAAAAGAGAACGAAGGTATTATTTATAAAGTTGCAAGGCTTTATACCAATACTACCGAAGATCAAAAGGATGTATATCAAGAAATTGTATATCAACTTTGGAAATCTTACCCTTCTTTTAAAGCTGATTCAAAAATTAGTACCTGGATGTATCGTGTTGCATTAAATACTGCAATCAGCAATTTAAAAAAAGAAAAGAGAAAAGGAACTCGAGTATCCATGGACAATTTTCTTTTGAATAAGATTGATCAAGTTGATACAGTAATGGAAGAGCGAATTACACTTTTATATGCGCATATAAAAAAACTTAGTGTTGTAGAAAGAGGAATCATATTGCTTCATTTAGAAGGTAAAAGTTATGATGAAATTGCAGCAATCACAGGTTTTACGACTACCAACGTTGGTACACGTTTAGCCAGAATAAAAAATAAATTAAAATCTCAAATTAAGAAATAACAATAGTATGGAACTTGAAGAAATGAAATCTTTATGGGAAGATATGAGTCAGAAAGTTGACCAACAAAAAATATTGACCGATCAATTAATTCTAGATATGACTAAAGAACGTTATGAAAATAGAATGCGCAGAATCTCCGTGCCAGAAACCATTAGTGCTTTTGTCTGTTTTGCAGCTGTCATTTATCTGATAATTAACTTTAACTTATTGGATGTTTGGTATCTACAGCTTTCAGGAGTACTCACAATAGTTGCTTGTTTGCTTTTACCTATACTTTCATTAAAATCAATTAAAAAGATGAAGGCTATAGATATTTCTAAAAGTACTTATAAAGAGGTATTAGTGAATTACGCAAAGGAAAAAACAAAGTTTATGCGTTTGCAAAAAATAAGCTTTTATGCAAGCTTTTTAGTATTGATACTTGCTGTTATTACATTCGGAAAAATCATGAAAGGCATTGATGTTTTTACAATGACAGAAAAACTTAATTGGTTAGTCCCTTCAGGAATTGGTGTTTTATTTATTTTCTCTCAATGGGTACTAAAAAAATATAAAAAAGCAACGGATTCAGGCAACGATATACTAAAAGAACTAGAGGATTAATCCCATTCATCAATTAATTACGAACAAGTCTAAAATTTAATAGTCGAATACTATTCGGCAAGAAAAAAACAACCTAAAATGAAAACAATAATATCAATCATATTAATACTTATACTATCTATAGTAAGCGCATTTTCTCAAGAAATCTCTGGAGATTGGAGTGGGAAAGCCACAAGAGGTGATAAGGAAATTACCTTTGTGTTTAACATTAAACAAGAAGGTACTAACTATTCTTCAATAATGAATGTACCAACCTTTAGGATTTCTGGTATTAAACCAGCAAAAACTACTTATACAAACAGAAAATTGATAATTGACGGTTCTAATTTGGGCATGTCTTATGTAGCAGAGTTCAATAACGAACTACAGCAATTTGAAGGCACCTATAAAGAAGGCGGCATAGAAATGGCACTGAATTTAAAGAAAGGTGCTGTAGAGATAGCAGACCAAAGAAGACCACAAGAGCCAATAAAGCCTTATCCTTATTATGAAGAAGAAGTTATGTTCCAAAATAAAGAAGCCAATATAACTCTAGCAGGTACGTTAACCTTACCTAATAAAGAAGGTACATTCCCAGTGGTTATCTTAATTAGTGGAAGCGGCCCACAAGACAGAGATGAAACGTTTATGGGACACAAACCTTTTTTAGTATTGGCAGACCATCTTACAAAACAAGGCATTGGTGTATTGCGTTTTGATGATCGTGGTCAAGGAGAATCTACAGGAGATTTTGGAAGTGCAACAACAGAAGATTTTTCTAAAGATGTATTAAGCGCAATCGCTTATTTAAAAACTAGAAAGGAAGTAGATAAAAAGAATATTGGTTTAATCGGTCATAGTGAAGGTGGTATTATTGCACCCTTAGCAGCTAATAACTCTAAGGATGTTGCCTTTATGGTGTTGCTTGCTTCTACAGGAATATCAGGAACTGAATTGTCCGTAATGCAGTCTAAGACATTAAGAGAATTTCCTGTAAAAGATGAAGTAGCTTATGAAAAAAATACTAGAAAAGCCATAGCCATTGTCACCTCTAATAAGAATGAATCTGAAATTAAAGCAGAATTGACAGCTCACTACAATGATTTTTTAAGACCAATTTTAAGTGGTTTAAATGTGCCAGAAAAGAATATCAATGCGTTTATTACCAGTCAGGTAAATACAAGTATAAAACCTTGGTCGCGTTATTTTTTACAGTACAACCCAGCTGACGAAATCGAGAAATTGCAAATTCCTGTGTTGTCTTTAAATGGAAGTAAAGACACGCAAGTGAATGCCAAAATCAATCAAAATGGTATACGAGAAGCTTTGATTAAAGGTGGAAATAAGGATTATAAAATCTTAGAATTAGAAAACTTAAATCATTTTTTTCAAGAGTGTGAAACAGGAAAGATGGATGAGTATAGAAAGATTGAGCAAACATTTTCTCCAATCGCATTAAAAAAAGTATCGAGCTGGGTTTTAGAGCATATAAATTGATTCAGAAAGTTAGAACGGTTTAAACCTAGTTTGCTGTTTTTAAATAGCACTTAAACCTCATATTTGACGTTCCTGTACTTTTCCTTTCACTATTTTAAAGTATTTTGTTGCTTTGTTTAGGAATGGATATCAATAAAAAAACAAATAATAGTAATACAAGACTATCGCTTTATTGGAAATGTCAATTAATAGGATGGAGTACCGTTTCTATTTATTGGGCATATACAGTATATACAAGAGATAATTACGGCATTTTTTATACGCTGTTAAATTATGTATTAGATATTTCCATTGGAATATTTTTAACACACATGTACAGACGATTTGCCTTAAAAGCAAAATGGAGTAGTTTGCCCATAAAAAAATTACTAATCCGTTTAGTGCCTACCATACTTTTATTAGCTGTTTTATATGTGTTATTGAATAATTTGAAATGGTATGCATACTGGACTTTCATAGCAGGCGAGAATAAAAATTTATTACAGGCAATTATTTATTGGGATCCAATATTACTTACAGGACTTCGATTAATGTCTATTTGGGTTTTGGCATATCACTTGTATCATTATTATCAGAAGGAAGTTGTTACCGCTAAAGAAAATGCTCAATTATCTTTAATAGCAAAACAAGCTCAATTAGATAATTTATCAGCTCAATTAAATCCACACTTTTTATTCAATTCCTTAAACTCAATTAAATCGTTGGTCATCGAAAATCCTAACGTGGCAAGAAGAGCAATAGATTTATTGTCAGATTTATTACGGTCATCGTTATATGAAAAAGACAAAGGTTTAATATCCATTAAAAATGAACTTGCTTTAGTTTATGATTATATTGAATTAGAAAAAATGCGCTTTGAAGAACGACTGCAACTAAAAACCAATATTGATAATGATCTGATTAATTATAAGATTCCCACGTTAAGTATTCAGTTATTAGTTGAAAATGCCATAAAACATGGAATCGACTTAAAAGTTGGAGGAGGTGTTGTCTTCTTAGAAATAAATAAACAGGATGCTAATATTTGTATTACTGTTGAGAACCCAGGAGTAATTAATACCGACAAAAGTGTTGGGTTAGGTATAAAAAACTTAAAAAAACGCCTTGATATCCAATATAAAGGCAAGGCTAGTTTTAGTTTATTAGCGAAAGAGAATGACTCTGTAGTTGCAGAAATAATAATTCCAATGCATATTGAAGATGAAAAAGTATAAAACCATAATCATTGATGATGAACGTTTGGCTAGAGAAGAGGTAAAACGTGCATTAGAAAAACATCAAGAGTTTGAAATTATAGGAGAAGCAAGTCATGTAGATGAGGCCATAACTTTAATTGAAGACTTACAGCCAGATCTATTGTTTTTAGATATCCACATGCCAGGGAAATCTGGGTTTGATTTATTGGAAGAGTTAACCAATGTGCCAGACGTTGTATTTACAACAGCCTATGATCAATACGCTGTAAAAGCTTTTGAGATGAATGCTTTAGATTATTTAGTAAAACCTTTAAGAGATGAACGTTTTTCTAAAACTATTGAAAAAGTGAAGGAAGAACTGTCTAATCGAGTAAAATTAGAACCTACAGTCTTACCGATGCATCAAAAGATATTTATAAAAGATGGTGAAAAATGTCATTTCATTCCGCTAACAGATATTTATTTTATTGAATCTTTAGAAAATTATGCACGTCTTTATTTTCGTTTTGAGAAAGCAATGATAAAGCGCTCTTTAAATTTATTAGCAGAGAAATTAGACCCTAAAGTTTTTTTTCGTGTGAATCGAAGTCAAATGATTAACATACACTACATCAAAGAGATTCATCCATACTTCAATAATAAATTACAAATAATATTAACTACTGGAGAAAAGGTAGAAGTATCTAGCAGACAATCTGTTAAATTTAAAAACTGGAACAGTTTATAAAGCTGCAGTCGTTTAATTTAATAACGTTCATTTACATTTATTTACGCTCATGTACTTTTCCTTTTTTGATAGAAACAGACACCTTTACTTTGTGCTATCATTAATTTAAAAGTCTTATTATGAGTTATTTAAAAGTAGTATTCGGAACAGTAAAAATTGTATATCTAGTGCTTATTTCATTGTTGACATCTTGTAGTGAAAACACAGATTCATTAGCAAAACAACCAACATTAAACGATTATATAGTGGGTGAAACATGGACTTGGAAATATAAAGGAGTAACCACTGAAGGCGAAGTACGTTCAGAAGGTGAAGATACAAGAGAAATTGTTAGGAAAAATGACGTATTAGGTATGACAATCGGAAACGATACAATTCCTCTATCAGACATTACAAAGCCAGAAGAGAGCGAAACACCAAAATACAAGTGGCCTTTAAAAGTTGGTGAGACATGGAAATATGAAAAAAACTGGACCAGTCAAGATGGTACTACAGGAACTCAAAGTCAAGATGCAAAAGTAGTATCTTATAAACAAGAAACTGTAGACGCAGGCACATTTATGGCGTACACCATTGAATACAAAGGAACTGTATCAAATTCCAGAGGTTACAATGCACAAACGGATGAAGTTTGGTTGTATGCACCAGAAATTAAAAACTTTATTAAAATGACACAAACTCAAGATGGTTTTTTATACAATGAAGAGTTAATCAAGTACAAAAACCCAAATGAGAAATAGTATGGGTTACTATCCGTTTTCAATCGCAAAACAATGAAAAAATCAGTTCTGATATTATATTTAATCGCAATGAGTTTAGCTTCTTTTGGGCAAGAAATACCATTTAAGAAGGTAGAACTCTCAGATTCCATAGCACTTGCAAATCAAATGCAGCAATTAGCCTTGTTATGTAATACTAACAACTTATCAGAGTTAGATGTGTTTCAGGTAGAGGTCATTAGAGGTAATTATAAATCGGCATTGATTACATTCAAAAAAGGAATTAAAGAAATACCTAAAGATCAAAGACCGTATTTAGATATATACAGACATTATGCAGAGGCAAAGCTTTCAACAAACTTTAAAGATGCGTTTAGAAATTCTTATAGCAAATACGTAAATATCTCTGATGATATACAAGTTATTAATTTAGATAAAGCATTGATATTAAGAGATCCTACAGATTATTATGTTAGTAATTTTAATACTACGTATGGTAATATTAATTCAGAAAAAATATCACAAGCCACAGCTAAAGATTTAGTAAAAAAATACTTTTTAAGTACTGTATTTTCATCTACCAGAGCTATTTATTTTGAAGAAATAAAGCAAGACCACAAACGTAGATATACTATAAACGATAGTATTGTAATACCTATGAAAGATGGTGCGGAAGTTTCAGTGGTATTAGTTCAGCGAAAGGGAAGTTCAACTACTAAAAAATCTGCAATATTGGTGTCTTCTATCTATACAGGTACAAATCTAGCTTCAGCAATGTTAGCAGCTTCTAAAGGCTATGTTGGAGTTATTGCTAATACAAGAGGGAAAAGATTGAGTAAAAGCGACATAAAACCTCTTGAATATGAAAACACAGATGTTTATGAAGTCATCGAATGGATTAGCAAACAATCATGGTCTAATCAAAAAGTAGCCATGTTTGGTGGTAGTTATAATGGTTTTACGCAATGGGCTTCACTAAAACACAAAGTACATCCTGCATTAAAAACAATTGTTCCGATGGTAGCCATTGCGCCTGGAATTGATTATCCGATGGAAAATAATGTATTGCATAATTATTCCTATTCTTGGAATTTTTATGTCACTAACAACAAGTTTTTAGACTTTGAAGCTTCAAATGATTTTAATCGTTGGAATACCTTAAAAAACACTTGGTACAAAACCGGAGTTGCATATAACAAATTGGATAGTTTAGATGGCCAAGTAAACAAATTATGGAACACCTATATGCAACATCCAAGTTATGATGATTATTGGAAAAAGATGATTCCGTACAAGGAGGAGTTTGCTAAGATTGATATTCCAATTTTAACGATTACGGGTTATTTTGATGACTCACAAAGAGGCGCGATGTATTACTACAATCAACATCATAAATACGTAAAAAATCCGAATCATTATTTATTAATTGGCCCTTATGATCATTGGACAGCACAATCGAAGCCACAAGAAAGTTTAAGGAATTACAAATTAGACAAATCTGCATTAATCAATATTGAAGAAGATATAATTTACCAATGGTTTGATTACATTTTAAACGGAAAAGAAAAACCAAGTATTTTAAAAGATAAAGTAAACTTTCAAGTGATGGATACAGATACTTGGATGCATAAACCAAGTTTAAGTGCCATGACAAATGACACCTTAAAGTTTCATTTAAATGCAACAAAAATAGATGATTTTTATGGATTAAAGTCGGAAGCAAATCCTTCTAAAGTTGATATGACAGTTGATTTTAAAGATAGAGAAAGCATGAATAATACTGAATATTATCCATGGCCTTTAGAAAAAGACAACATCAATTTAAAAGATGGATTAATTTTTAAATCTGAAGCTCTAAAAGAAGATGTTATTATCAATGGTTCTTTTACTGGGAATCTTGAGTTTTCAATCAATAAAAAAGATGCTGACTATTCTGTTATAGTTTATCAATTAACACCAGAAAACAAATACTTTCATTTAAGCTATTATATAGGTAGAGCTAGCTTTGCTAAAGACAGAGAGCATAGAAATTTACTTATACCGAATAAAAAGGCTAAAGTGTCTTTTGACAATTCGAAACTAATAAGTAAAAAAATAGAAAAAGGTAGTCGAATTGTTATAGTTGTTAATGTTAATAAAAACAACAATGCTCAGATAAATTACGGTACAGGTAAAGATGTAAATAGCGAAAGCATTAAAGATGCCAAAATACCTTTAAAAATAACTTTTACAGGTAACAGTAGTATTTCTTTACCTATTTGGAATTCTGTGAAGGAATGACAAATTCTGATATTTATATCTTATCAAGTATTTATATAATGAAACTAAAAAGACTAAAAAAAAGTACCGATAAGTATTTCCATCAAGCATGGGAACTTTATAATGATGCTTTCCCTCTTGAAGAAAGAAGAACTTTAGATGCCCAAAAACGCGTTTTAAAAAGAAGCAATTATCATTTTGAAATTCTAGTTGATCACAATCAGTTTATTGGGTTTATTCTATGGTGGGATTTTGAAACGTTTAGATATATTGACCACTTTGCAACAAGTAAAAATATTAGAAATAAAGGTTTTGGGAAACTAATTCTCAATACGTTTATTAATAATGATGACAAGCCTATTCTTTTAGAAGTGGAGTTACCAGCATCAAGTATTGACAAAAGACGAATAAAATTTTATGAGCGATTAGGATTTAAGTTAAACCTACACGATTACAGTGTACCTTCAAGTGTCGATAATCGTAAAATTGATTTATTGGTTATGTCTTATCCAGAAGCTATAACCAAAGAAACTTTAAATCGATTTATTGTTAATAATCACCCAATAATATTTAATTCTTAAACTTAGTTCTGATTCATAAAGCAGAACTTTAAACTCTATCATTCAACCTACCTTTGAAAGTAATTAACACAATCAATAAAAAATGGAAACAAAAAAAAGTACAAAAGGCGTTAAGATCGCAGTAGGTGTAATTTTAGGAGTATTAGTTGGTGTCTTAACCTCTAATATAGCTTTATGGCTACCAATTGGGATTGCTATAGGTGCAGGTTTAGAATATACAACTCAAAAAAGATGAGTACAACAAATATTAAAATTAGTGAAATACAGAAACACGCTAAAATAGTAGGATTCACTTATTTAACAACAACCTTAATTGGGTTCATAAATATTTTCTTTGTTAAAATAGGTCTACATAAACCTGAAACACTTTTAGAATTAGACTTTAGATTTAGAGTGTCAATCCTCTTAGATATCACAATGTATGCACTTGTGATGTGGATGGCCGTAGCATTGTATTTACTTACAAAGTCAATTAATAAAAATCGTGCGATTCTTGGTTTTGTATTTAGGTCAGCAGAAGTGGTTATGGGTTTTGTAATGGTGTTATTATATGCTACACCACTTATCATTTTAAATAGGGCAGAGAGCTATCAGTTTAATGACAATACTTTACATTCATTAGCTTCTGTCTTTTTTGATGTATACGGAATGGGATCTAATCTTCATCTTATTTTAATGAGTATTGGTGCTTTTGTATTTATCAAGCTGTTACAATCAGCTTCGTATATTCCTAAATGGTTAAGTTATTGGGGACTTTTTACATATGTAACAGTATTTATTGGTTTTACATTGCAGATTATATTACCTGAAATTTCTAATCAATTAATGGTAGTAATGGCACCTGGAGCATTATTTGAGCTAGTATTTGGAGTTTGGCTTTTGATAAAGGGAGTTGATTTAAAAAAGTAGAATCTATAATATGAAAATAATACATTACTCATTACTCTTTGTATTAGCATTAGCTATTAATGCTTGTAATGATAAAGAACATAAATCAAAAGTTGATAAGGAAGTAAGTTTAGAAGAAAATTACCTTGGTCAAAAACCACCAGGTATAGAGCCACAACTATTTGCACCAGATCTAATCAAAACAGAAAATAGAGAAGCAGAAGTAGCTATTTCACCTGATTTAAAAGCGATTTATTTTCGAAGAAGAGGTGGTGAATATAAAACAAATGCATTGGTGGTTGTTCGGTATAAAGACAATGAATTGACCGAGTCTCTAATAGCATCAAAATCAGGTGAACCATTTATTGCACCAGATGGAAACACTATACATTTAGGAAGAAACTATAGAGTGAAAGATTCCTCAGGCTGGTCTGCTGTAAAATTGCTTGGTGCACCTTTTGATAAATTTCCGATTATGAGACTTACTGTAGCATCTAATGGTACGTATTATTTTGATGAAGCAAGTGAAAATGGACCACTGCGTTATTCGCGTTTAGTTGATGGGAACTATGAAGAACCTAAAGCGCTAAACTTAGACGTTGGTGTATGGAATGCACACCCTTTTATTGCGCCAGATGAATCTTATATTATTTGGGACGATCAGAGAGAAAATGGATATGGTGATTCCGACTTGTATATTTCCTTTCGTCAACAAGATAATTCTTGGGGTCCTGCAATTAATTTAGGCGACAAAATAAATACAGAGTTTGAGGATGCTTACGGAAGTGTGTCACCAGACGGAAAGTACTTTTTCTTTCATAGATCTTATGGAGGAGACAAAGCTGATATCTTTTGGGTTGATGCAAAAACTATCTTTTCACTTAAATAGAATTGTGTACCATTAGGGCAAAACTGTAACAATTATTCTATTACATAGTCAGAATTAGCATAAAACATAAAAACTATGATAGCAAATACAGAACAAAAGAATTTAATTAAGACCGCTAGAATAACTGGCTTATGGTATTTAATGATGGCTATTACAGGAGTTCTAGGGTTTATGGTCTTTCATTCTCAAATATTTGTATCTGGTAATCCAGAACAAACGCTAACAAATTTAGTAGAATTAGAATTTACAGCAAGAATTAGGTTGCTATTAGAGTTTGCTATTGTAATATCTCAGGCACTTACCGCAGTTTGGTTTTTCAAATTATTTAAAGATAATTATGAATGGGAAGCTTGGACTCTAGCTATATGGGGAATGGTAAATGCTTTAGCCATTATGATAAGTGCAATTTCAATAGCCTCAGCAATAGGTATTGCAAATTCTGATATAAGTGCTATGGAAGACAAAGTTTTACTAATTCAGGTTTTTCAAAATATAATTTCAAATGCTTGGGGTATTGGTGGCCTTTTTTTCGGGTTATGGTTGTTTCCCATGGGATACATAGTTATCAAATCTAAAAGTTTCCCTGTCTGGTTAGGAAGAGTCATTATTTTAGGTGGTATAGGCTATCTAATTTCTACAGTTATACGCTACGCCGGAATTAATTTTAGCTTCAATAGATTTCTTACGCTACCTGCAACCATTGGAGAATTTTGGATTATAGGATATTTATTAATTTTTGGCAAAAGACCTAGCTATAAGTAAAATTAAATTAAGAAGGCAATACACGAGACTATTATTAGAACATTAAATCAATACATAAAAACAGAAATCATCAATTTATAATCATCAATCAAAAAACAAAAGTCTATGTTTTTTAAATCAAAAGAAGGAAAGGAAAAAATTCTAACGCTTTACAATCAAAAGTTAAAGGAGCTGAGTATTGAATATTCAGAAAGATTGGTAGACACAAAGTTTGGAGTCACTAATGTTATTATTACAGGTGATGCTAAAAACCCTCCATTGGTACTTATTCACGGAACAGGAGGATGTGCGCCACAAATTTTAGATTCCTTCCCCAACTTAACATCAAAATATTGTGTTTATGCGGTAGATGTACTAGCACAACCTAATAAAAGTGCTGAGAATAGATTAGATATGAACTCTTTAGATTATGGTAAATGGCTTATCGAAGTTATCATAAAACTAAGGCTTAAAAATGTCACCTTAGTTGGTTTTTCTTTTGGTGGTTTCATTAGCTTAAAAGCACTAGAGTTTAATGAAACACCAATTAGGCAGGCTTTCTTAATCGCCTCAGTTTATATAGTTAATGGTAATCCTCTTGTAGGTTTATTCAAAATGTTTATACCATTAAAAAAGTTTATCAAAACAAATAACCAAAAGCACATTAAAAAAGTAATGGGTGCACTCTTTTCTGAATACGATGATTTTGCATTAAACTATATGTCAAATACCTTTCAGCATTGTAACATGGATTTCTCACCACTTCCTGTAATATCTAAAGATTCAGCTAAAACTATTAAAACACCAATCACCATTTTTGCTTGTGAAAAAGACATTATGTTTCCTGGTAAAAAGATGATTCGTAGAGCTAAAAAACTATTTCCTTCATTACATGAGGTTGTTTTACTCAAAGACTCCAAACATGTGCCAAGTACAGAGGGTTTTATAAAAATTGAAGGCTTAGTAATTGATCAGAACTAATATGGTCTGTTTAATTGTAGTTAGACTTGTACTCTATATATAGGTGTTACACTATAACTACTCTATAAGCATGTTATAAGTATACTATAACCACGCTATAACCTGTATTTTAATTTTTTGTATATTGCTGTATGTTAGATATTTAACCGATATGTTGTAATTATGGCAAAACAAAAAGGAATTTTACCCTTTGTGGGTACTTTGGGAGGCTTGAATTTTTACTATTTGAATGGAAAACCTGTTGTAAGGCTCGCAGGTGGTGGTTTTAATGGAAAAGACATTAAGAATAAACCTAGTATGCAACGTGTGCGAGAAAATAGTAGTGAGTTTGGACATTGCTCTGAAGTTAATAAAGCGTTTAGGATGGCGTTGCGCCCATTTTATAAGGGCTATAAGTTTACACATTTTCATAGTAGATTAATGCGTTTATTTACTCAATTAAAAGACTTGGATGTTGTAAATAAACGTGGTGAACGGCTTGTTGGTAATGGCATTACCCATGCCAATGGCTTAAACTTATTAAAGAACTATCCTTACACACCAGATTGTGATGTACGCAATGTTATGCCTTTTGCCTATGTTGTTGATGCTACTAATTTTGGTTTGACTATTTCTGAATTTGATATTAAGCAGGTTTGTTTTATAGCTGGTGCTACACATATTGAATTGACCTATGGTGTTTTGGATATGGATTTTACTACGTTGGATTATGATATTCATCTTGCCGATGTTCTGGTTTTGGATAAGGGTTTTGCTGGGACTAGTGTTTCTTTAATGCCGAGTAGTTTACCTACATCTATTGGGACTAAGCTTGCTGTATTGGGTGTACGGTTTTATCAAGAGGTTGATGGTGCGTTGTATGTTTTGAATGCTAATGATGGTGTAGGTATTATGGTTTTGGAATGTTTTTAGTTTTTAGAAGTAGGCTTAATAGATAACGCATTTTTTGGGACTATTTGCAATACATTAAAAAGTAGTATTTTAATGTTCAACTTTTGAATGCTGCGAATGAAAACCTATCTTGGAGAAACAGACTTACCACCAGCTATTGAAGTTAAAAAGGGTATTTTAATGTAATAAGTTTACAAGGAATAAAGCTTTGATATGAGTAGAAATTACTTTCTGTATAAGGTTTAGTAGCCTTAGTTTGTAGTTATTTTAAATCTCTTTAGAATAAATTTAGATTATAGCACTAGATTTATATTTTTTAAATTTATTGTTATGAAGTTTTTAATAGCCGAAGACGAACACGATTTACAAAAATCTATTGTAACCTATCTAGAGCGAGATGGCAACATCTGTGAGGTGGCTTCAGATTTTAGGGAAGCTTCTGAAAAGGTTGCTATTTATGACTACGATGTGATTGTTTTAGACATTAATCTGGTAACAGGTAGTGGGTTGGAAATACTTAAATCACTAAAAAAAGAAAAGAAAAAAGCAGGAGTCATTATTATATCTGCGAATAATTCTTTGACCGATAAGCTAGAGGGCCTGGATCTGGGAGCAGATGATTATATTACAAAACCATTTCATTTAGCAGAACTCAATTCTCGTATTAAAGCAGTACTTAGACGCGGAAAATATGGCGGAGATGAGATTATAGAGTTTAATGAGATTAAGATTAATACAAAATCTCGTACAGCATATATAAATAATAAGGCTGTTTTACTTACAAAAAAGGAGTATGATTTATTATTGTTTTTTATTTCCAATAAAGAACGTGTGCTTTCTAAAGAGATTATAGCAGAACATCTTTGGGGAGACGATAGCGATTTGTTAGATAATTTTGATTTTATATATGTTCATATCAATAACTTACGAAAAAAGCTAACAAAAGAGGGAGCAAAATATATTAAAACAGCCTATGGTAGTGGTTATAAATTTATTGACGAATAAGCTATGTCAAAAAAGGTTAGACTTATAAAAAAAACATCAAGAACATTTCTTTTAATAGGATTGGTACTAGCGTTACTTAGTACTGTTGTTCTATATTTTTATACCAAATATCAACTAGAAAACGAACTTGAAGAAGTGCTGTATTCGGCTGAAGCAAGAGTTGAAAGTGCTTTGGCTTCAGGTAGAGTTGTTAGTTCTTTACCGCCATTTGCCGAAATTAATGAAGTTGAATCCTTACAAGCTAAGTTTTTAAAAGACACTATAATCTACGATCCATCACAAGATGAAATGGAGCTTTTTAAAGAGCTTTCTGTTTACAAAACTATAAATGGTAAAAACTATCAAATTACCATAAGAGAAATGGTATTGGAGTCTAAAGATTTTCTTTTTGCCATAGTGTTGTCTAATGTTGCCATTTTTGGGTTGGCATTTGTGTTTCTTTTTTATTTTAATACAAAAAGAAATCTGCAATTATGGCATCCATTTTTTAAGAATTTAGAACAAATGAAGCGTTTTTCACTTACTACAAAAGCGCAATTAGAGCTAGTAGATAGTGATGTACTTGAGTTTTCTGAATTAAAGAATGAAATATTAACATTAACCAACAAAGTACGTACAGATTACGAAACATTAAAGCAGTTTACAGAAGATGTCTCGCACGAAATGCAGACTCCACTAGCTATTATACAAGCTAAGATTGATAATATAATTAATGCTTCTGAAATAAATGATAAACAGTTTGAAGAGATTACTTCTATACAAAAAGATATACAACGTTTAAAACAGTTGAACAAACGTATTACCACACTTACTAAAATAGATAATAACCAATTTATTAATATTGAAACTGTTGATATATCACAGCTAATAAACGAAAAAGTAGAAAGTTTTAAGGAGTTACAATTGGCTGAACTATTTTATAAGTCATCTGAAATACTCAAAGTTTCAATGGATCCCTATCTTGCAGATATTTTGGTAAATAACTTAATTTCTAATGCCGTTAAGTACAGTAAAAAAGGGGAGTTGATCACCATCATAACTACTCAGACTTCTTTGGTAGTCTCTAACTTGGGTGAAAAGCCATTAGAGCACCCAGAAAAACTATTCCATCGATTTTATAGAGAATCTAATGGTGTAAAATCTACAGGATTAGGATTGGCTATTGTTAAGAAAATTTGCGATTTGTATCAGTTTGAAGTTACCTATGAGTTTGAAGGTAAACAGCACATTTTTTCAATACACTTTTCTTAGGGTTACCATACCGCAATAGTGTGCTTACTATTAAAATAATGTTAATTGAAAATTTCTTTAGAATTCCTTAAAATCATCTTTAGAATTGGGAGCTAACTTTATGTTGTTAACAATTAAAAGTTTAAAAGATGAAAACGATAAAAATACTACTTGGTGCCTTTTTGGTAACACTTATGTTTGCTTTTACATCAGTAAAAGATAAGGCACCACAAAAAGTAAGAGAGGCCTTTGCAAAGAAATTTCCAACGGTTAAAAAAGTAAAATGGGAAAAGGAAAATGCCACCGAATGGGAAGCGGAATTTAAAATAGACAGAGTAGAATATTCTGCTAATTTTTTGGAAGATGGCACTTGGCAAGAAACAGAGCATGAGATTGATGAAAAGGACGTGCCACAGAATGTAAAAACTGCTTTAACATCAGCATTTCCAGATTATGAAATTGAAGAAGTAGAACTATCAGAAACACCTCAAGGTTTGGTATATGAATTTGAAATTGAAAAAGGCAAAACCGAAATTGAAGTAGCCATTAATTCTTCTGGAAAAATTGTAAAACAAGAAGTTAATAAAGAAAATAGTGAAAAAGAGAATGATTAAGTGATATGTTGAGTTTTTTCATAGTTGATTGATTTGATTGGTTGAAAATGCCGTGATCTATGCCAGATCTCGGCATTTTCTTTTATAAATACAATCTTGAAAAAACCTTTAGTTTTTAAAGATGCTCATATCTTGTTCGTAAATTGGGCTGTCTATAGCCAGAAAATCTAAAACACTATGAAAGATATTGTGCTGCGAGTGTCCTTGATTTTCTTTAACCTTTCTTGAGTTATCAGAAGTCCAAACAATAAAAGGTATTTCTAACTGTTCTTTTGGTGCTAAACTTGCAGGAATTCCATGCATATAAAGTCCTTTTTCACCTAAAGATTCTCCATGGTCGGATATGAAAATCATCGTGCTTTTGTATTCTTTTAATTGCTTTAAATCATCAATTAAATTAGCAACAATGTAATCGGTATATAAAATGGTGTTGTTGTATGCGTTTATTAATTCTTCTTGTGTACAATTAGCCAGCTCAACACTTTTGCAAACTGGAGTGAATTTTTCAAATTGCTTTGGATATTTTTCGAAATAAGTTGGGCCGTGGCTCGTACTGGTATGTAAAACAACCAATATTTTATTTTTTTTGCTTGCTAATATTTCATCTTTTAAACCCTTAAGTAGTATGCCATCGTATTCGCAATCTGGTCCTTCACAGTTTTTCCTTAGCATTTCCTTGTTCTGAAAATTATCGATAATCACTTTAGGTTCTCCCCAATTGGTGGTTTTCCAAATGACTTCTACATCATTTCTAAATAAGTAATTGGGTAGTATTTCATAAAGCTTTCCGGTGTCTTTATGTTCTAATATACATTGTAGTCCTGCTGTGGTGTATGTGGCACAAGATTCTGTTTCAAAATGCTTTAGACCTTCTATTTGAGATAGTAACGGATTGGTGTTTTTATCATAACCATATAAGGAAAAGTTTTCGCTTCTGGCAGACTCACCAATTACCAATACAGCAATTGATTTTTCATCATCTTTTATAGTTGCATCAGGTAAAAGAATCTGTTTTTTATTCTTCTTGTTAATATGGCTATAGTATCTACTGGTATTCACAACATAAGACCAGGGCATAACCAATCCGCCAAGAGTTTTAGAGTTTTTATCAATCCACAACCAGTTTGTAGAGTTTGCAAAAACTAAAACCCCAAGAAATAATAAGGTTACACCTGTATGTATTAAAAAGCTTTTAAGTTTTGGACGTACTATTTTAAACTTAAAAAGAAAGAAACTTGGTAATAAACCCAAAAAAATGATATATAAAACTAACCCAAAGGAAAAGAAGCTGCTAGATTCTTCATAATTGGTGTTAAAGACATTTCCAATCATGGTTCTATCTATGATGATACCATAGGTGTTAATAAAATAAACAGCTATAGCACTAATATTGAAAAATATGGCGAGGAGCCATTTGCCAACATTGCGTAGTAGATAAAGCCCTATATAAAACACAAAGGCATTTAAGATTACAGAAGCAACAATTAGGCTAATAAGTAGCATAATGCCACTTGTACTTTTTAGATTGTTGTTACTAAGTACAAACTTAAAAAAGGGATATTGGTAAAGAACTAGATTAACAAGACTAGCTAATAATGCGTAGGATTTAAGCTTTAATTGTTTTGGCATATTTATTTACAATTACAACAAACGTAGCTATTAATGCCAATAATGAAAGATAAAATATAACCATATTGTGTTTTATAAGCTTCATAATGACAAGATACGCCCAAATAGACAAAATTAACATAATAATTGGATAGAACTTTCTGTTTTTCATCCAATATAACCAGTTTAGTTTTGTGTTTATTTTAATACCAAATATTGCTATACTATAGCCAAAAGTACAGCCAATAATTGTATCAACAGGATAGTGAGCACCTACAGCTACTCTAGAAAAAGCAATAACTAACCCAACTGTAATTAATATAACGGACCAAAGTATCTTAGATGTCTTCTTTTTGGGCATAAATGCATACAGTAAAATAGTAATGACCATAAAGGCTGTCATGGCGTGTCCTGAAGGTAATGAAGTATGCAATATGTTAGGTCTGCCCATAATGGTAAACGTACTCATGTCTATCATTGCAGCTGGTCTAGGCACTGCAAAAAAAGATTTAAGAATAGCACATGTGATTAATGTAATAAGGGATGATGTTAATATAGCTTCCCAAAGTTTTGGTGTAAGAAAAAGGAATATAAAAACAAAAGGAAAAAGTACAAGTGCATCGCCCAGATATGAAATGTTGTACTCTAGGTTAGGGTAAATGGACAAAAGATGATTTAGTTTTAAAAATATATCTTTTTGTGATTCCACATAGGTATTCACAAAAGAGCCTTCCATTGAAAATAAAAAAAAGCAAATAAAAAAAAGCAGTATTACAATGGGAACTATCAACAATTTTAAATTCACTTTTTTAAAATTATTCTCAACAATACTGTTAAGATTATGCCCCTTGGTTAACTCTGTTTGGTGTGCTAATGTTTTAATCATTACTAATTGGCAATTTGAGTACAATAAAATATGACATAAAACCAATTGCTAATATAGCGGCTTGTATTTTACAGTGTATAAGAATACAACATAATTCTAAAGGAAATTTTAAGAAGGTATATTTCTTTAGAATTTGAGATTATGTTTAATATGTTTTTATGCTTATAAAGAAGCCCGAACTACTTAAGAAGGTTAAATATTACCAGACCAACGAACAAAAACTGTCTCGCAATCAAGATGATTTTTTTGCATCGCAAATTGATGGTGAATCATTAAAAATTAGAGACAGGACACTTACAATTTTAGTAAAAAACAGTCTTTGAAGGTTTTGGTTTAATCTTAATTAAAACAGAAAATAGCCTTTATAATTTCTTTAGAATTCAAAACTACATTTGATAAAACTAATTTGCTTTTCTGCCTAGTAAGGATAGGTTTATAGATTAAATTTTGCTTACTAATTAATCTGTAGAATATAAGATAGAGTTAAAGTTTAGTAGTGTCAAAATCAATTTTAGAACAGATGAGATGTACAGTTATTTTTAAAGTATTACTATTATTTTTTCTAATGACAGGTTTTTATTTGCAGGCGCAAAATGAAACACCAAAAGAATACAAATCTGAAAAAACAATTCAGGATATTGGTGATGTACTCAACTATTCGATGCCAATTGCGACAGGGCTTACAACTATAATTATTGGGGATAAAAAGGGAACATGGCAATTTGCAAAGGGGTTTGCAACTAATTTGGCTTTAACTTATGGGTTAAAATATGCTATCAATAAGCCAAGACCGGAAGGCGCTACTGATGGTCATGCATTTCCTTCTGGTCATACTTCTGTGGCTTTTCAAAGTGCATCCTTTATTCAACGCCGGTATGGATGGAAATATGGCATTCCAGCTTACCTGTTGTCGAGCTTTGTGGCTTATTCGAGACTTGAGGGATTAAATGATAGGCACGACGGTTGGGACGTATTAGGAGGTATTGTGGTTGGCGTTGGCAGTACCTATTTGTTCACAACACCATATCAAAAAGAACACTACGAACTGACATTTTCTGGGAAAAACAATAACTATCTAATTGGCTTTAAATATAAATTTTAAATAATGGAAACTAATAATCAATTCAATAAAGTAGCACAAATAACCATTTTGTTTTGGTTAATGAAAATTGTTGCTACCACATTAGGGGAAACCTTTGGAGATTTTATTTCAATGACGTTAAACCTAGGTTATTTAATAAGTCTTGGGATTACAGCTTTAGTTTTTATAATTATTCTTTTGGTTCAGCTTAGTTGTAAAAAATACATTCCTTATGTGTACTGGTTAGTCATTATTGCTACAACTACCTTAGGTACAGAAATATCCGATTTCATAGACAGATCATTACATCTTGGTTACACAGGCGGAAGCATTTTGCTATTTGTTGGATTAATAACAACACTATTCTTATGGAAAAAGAAGCATAAAAGCTTAAAGGTATTTCCAATAATTGATAAAAATAAAGAAATATACTATTGGATAGCAATACTGTTTTCAAACAGCTTGGGTACAGCATTTGGAGATTATTTAAGTGATGTAGTAGGCTTATCGTATTTACAAGGTGCTTTTGTTACCGCAGCTATAATAATTGTAGTGATTGTTGTGCATTATGCCACCAAAATAAACGAAGTGGTTTTGTTTTGGTTAGCCTTTATTTTCACAAGACCCTTTGGGGCAACATTCGGAGATTTTCTGACAAAACCTGTATCTAAAGGTGGCTTAGATCTTGGTACATTAAATGCCTCAATAGTCGCTTTAGTAGTAATAGTAATACTTATATATCTGGAACATAGAAGACAAAAAATAGAACAAACAATTTAAAAAATAGAAGAAGAAAACGAATCGGATGAAGATTAAAATTTTAGTAAAGACCATTATGCTTTTATGGTCTGTGTTAACGTGGTCACAAACCCAAAATATAACAGTATCAGGTAAAATTATAGATGCTAATTTAAAAGATCCTTTGGCTTATGTGAATGTAGTTTTAAAGGAAACAAACACTAATAATAATATTGTTGCTGGCGTTATTACCAATGATGAAGGGATATTCACACTAGAAAATATCAGTTCCGCTAATTATACTATAGAAGTATCTTTCATAGGTTATAAATCGTATACTAACACGGTTTATGTTGGAGAGAATTCCAAATATTTAGATTTAGGCACTATTGCATTAGAAGAAGATGTATCGCAATTAGATGAAGTAGTAATAACATCTAAGAAAGAAGCCATAGGTAGTAAAATGGACAAAAAAACCTATGCTGTAAGTGCTAATATTTCACAAGGTGGCGGAACGGTTTTACAATCATTAAAAAATCTGCCAGGTATCACAACACAAGAAGGTAAAGTGCAATTGCGTGGTAGCGACAAAGTATTGGTACTTATTGATGGTAAACAAACGGCAATTACAGGTTTTGGTAATCAAAACGGATTGGATAACATTCCTGCATCTGCTATTGAAAGAATTGAGATTATAAACAATCCCTCTTCAAAATATGATGCCAATGGTAACGCAGGTATTATAAACATTATTCTTAAAAAAGAAAGTCAAAACGGTTTTAATGGAACACTTGGTTTAACAACGGGTTTGGGAGCTTTATGGGAACGGAAAGAAAATTTACCAGGTATAAGACCACAATATAAAATGACGCCTAAAATAAATCCATCTGTAGCGCTTAATTATAGAAAAGAAAAAATAAATTTCTTTTTGCAAGCAGATAATTTATATACAGAGACTCTAAATAAAAATGAGTTTACCACTCGTAGTTACGATGATGGCACTGTGATAAATCAACAATTAAAGCGTAATCGTAATACTAACTTTTTTACATCAAAAGCAGGATTGGATTGGTTTATGAATGATAACAATACGCTAACTGTATCTGGACTTTTTAGTCAAGAAAGTATTAAAGATTATGGAGACCAACCATTTTACAACCAACAATTAGCAGAACAGTTACGATTATGGCAATTTTTAGAAGATGAAGTCTTAACAGCTGCAATGTTTTCGGCTAATTTTGAGCATAAATTTTCACAACCTGGTCATAAATTAAACGCTTCATTCAATTACACGTTTGATAGAGAAGACGAAAAATATTTTTTCACGAATACTACACCTTCTTTTGCTGAAGAAGAATCCTTTTTTCTAATAGCAGACCAAAAAGTGGTTGATGTAGCGTTAGATTACTCTAAACCTTTAAAGCATGGACTGTTAGAAACAGGCTTTAAGTTTAGAAATAGAGTGATTCCAACCGATATGCAATTCAATCCATCCAATGAAAATTCGGTATTAGATACAGGAGCAGATGGTAAAGCAGAATACAAAGAAATTATTCCAGCAGTATATGTAAATTATACCTACGAAACTGAAAATTGGGAAGCCGAAGCAGGTTTACGTGTAGAATACGTGAATTTAGAGTATCAAGTAGACCCAAATCATAATACTTACCAAAGTGATGGCTATAACTATTTTCAACCATTTCCCAATGCAAGGATTAGTTATAAAATAAATGATAAAAACAGACTTTCGGCATTTTACAATAGAAGAGTAGATAGACCAGATGAAGTAGATATTCGTATTTTTCCAAAGTATGACGATGCCGAAATTATTAAAGTTGGAAATCCTGCCTTAAACCCACAGTTTACAAATTCATTTGAATTAGGGTATAAAAATCAATGGAAAAAAGGGTATTTATACGCAGCTTTATACCATAGAATTACCGATGGCACTATTACAAGAATTGCAACTACAGAAGGTGATTCTAACTTAATTTATAATGTGTCACACAATGCAGGAAATAGTTTTAATACAGGGTTAGAAATAGTTGTAGATAAAAAGTTATCAGACGTATGGTCGGCTAACCTTAATATGAATGGTTATTATAATAAAATAGATGCCTTTTCTGTGCTTAATAAATATCCTGTAGAAAGAACAATTTCAATACCGCAGCAAACGGCCTATTCAGGAAACATTAAACTGAATGTTTCAGCAAAACTATCTAAAGAAATTGAAGCACAGTTAACCTCAATTTATTTAGCACCAGATATTATTCCTCAAGGTAAAATTAAATCGCGTTTTTCGATAGATTTTGGTATTAAAAAACCTATTCAAAATAATAAAGGAGAACTATTTCTTAATGCCACCGACTTGTTCAATACATTGGTAATTAAAAAAGAAGTAAATGGAGAAACATTTAATTACACAAGTAATGATTATTACGAAACCCAAGTCATTCGTTTAGGCTATAAGTATAAGTTTTAACTATAGAAAAGAGTAACTTAAAGCAAGTTGTATTTATCTAAAAACCGCTCAATTTGAGCGGTTTTTATGCTCTTGTAATTTAATCAATAAACTCTAAAAGTTCTTCTATAAAGCGTTCTGGAAATGCTCCTTGTAAATTAGTTAGAACAATAATTGTAGTTTCTTTATCAGGAAATGTAAGCGCAGCAACACGTCCTCCACCAATTGTTGCTACAATTTTTTCACCACTATTCATAAGCATTATTGGTGTACCAATTGCATATCCATTCAAATTACCTCCAAAAGCCTTGGTTTTTCCGTTGTTTAAAATGGCAGGCGTCCATAACTGTTTCAAGCTTTGTTTGCTTATCAACTCTCCATTTTGAAGGGCTATATGCCAGTTGGCTAAATCGAGCGCAGTACTGCTCATCCCAGCAGCAGTTCTCATGTCTTCAGGGAAGTACTCATAAGCATGGGTTAGATTACCTGTTTTAAAGTTAGTATAGCCTCTTGCTGAATGTTTAATAACCTCTTCGTAATGACCAAAACCAGCTTCAATAGTTTTATTTGCATTTACTGGTTTTAGTTGATGCTCTTGAATGAACTTCTGAAAATTCATTCCACTTAATTTATTTATAATCTTTCCTAAGATTGTATAATTAGTCTGATTATATTCAAAATCTGTGTTAGGCTCAAAAATTATAGGTAACTGTTGGACTTCTTCCCAAGTAGCTAGAATTTCAGCATAATCATTCATCATATTAGGTAAGCCAGAAGTGTGAGTTAAACATTGTTTAATGGTTATATTTCTCCAAGATTCAGGAAGATTGTCTAAATAGTCTTGAATTGGGTCTTCAATATCTAATTTACCTTGTTCTTGCAATTGCATTATCGCAACACCTGTAAAGGCCTTAGTCATGGAATTTATAGCAAAAGTGGTAGAATCATCAACTTTTATATCATCTTCAATGTTGGCAATACCATAGCTTTTAGACAGAATTATTTGTTCTTTTTTTACAATAGCAAGCTGAAGACCAGGAATGTTTCTCTCAGTCATTTTTGTTTTAATGAAGTCATCTATTTTAGTCGTTTGACAATATGCTGTTATTGATACTAAAAAAGTAAGTAGTAATAAGAAGTTTTTCATTGTTAATTGGTTTGGCTTTACTTTTCAACGATTGAAGTTCTTTTTTGTTACCACGTATATTGGTAAATAATAGTAATTAATTCTTCTATTACTTAAAAGTTGTTGATTAACCTTCGTAGTATTAAAAAGTATTTTTTAAATTCATCCTATGAAAATCCCTGACGCAAATACAACTTTTCCGCTAGAGCATTACAACAAGCTTTGCTATTTAAAGAATATTATTAAAAATCCTAATATCATTGTTGGTGACTACACGTATTATGATGATTTTGAAGATGTTCAGAATTTTGAGAACAACGTAAAATACCACTTCGATTTTATTGGAGACAAGCTAATTATTGGAAAGTTCTGCATGATAGCCTCAGGCGTTACTTTTATTATGAATGGTGGAAATCATCTCACAGATGCAATAACCACATATCCATTTGCCATATTTGGTGGAGATTGGCAAAATGCCATGGATGGAAAAAGTTATCCAACAAAAGGTGATACCGTTATTGGCAATGATGTTTGGATAGGGCATGATGCTACCATTATGCCAGGAGTAACAATAGGAGATGGAGCTATTATTGCTACCAAATCTGTAGTGACTAAAGATGTTGAACCCTATTCTGTTGTGGGAGGAAATCCTGCAAAAGCTATACGAAAACGTTTTGACGATGATAAGATTAACCAGCTTTTAGAATTACAATGGTGGCATTGGAGTATTGAAAAGATTACCAAAAATGTACAGTTATTAACAGGCAATGACCTAGGCGAATTAATGGAATAATATTATGCCATTTGTTTCTTCATCAATTTATAAAAAAGCATTACAACTTGCCATAAGTGAAGGATTGTCAACTGAACTTCTTGGGGAAAATCATACATTAAATTTGACGGATGCTTATGTGCCTATGACATCACTTTTAGATGTGTATGAGCTTGCTGAAGATCACTTAGCACCAAATTTTGGGTTAAGACAAGGAAAGCAACTAAATTCTAATGATTATGGCACTTTAGGCTTATCTTGGAAAACCTGTTTAGAGGCTATAGATGTCTTACGAAATGTTAAGCGTTATATGGTTTTAGTGACTAATGACGGAAGCATTAGCTTAAGTGAAAATGCGTCTACAATTACGTTAACTTTAGACCGTGACGTATATCGAAAAGGAGTTAAAACTACTATTGAGGTGCCTTTTGTTATGTTGCTTGAAGTTATAAAAGAAGTAACAGGCAAACAGATAATACCTCTAGAGGTGTGCTTTAAACATAGTATTTCTATGGTTGAAGATTTTGCTGAATATTTTGGATGTCCTGTACATTCAAAAAGTAAAGAGAATTCTATAACTTTTGATTCGAAATCCCTAAATATAACTACCCTTAAAGCCGATCGGTTTATCCATGATTTCATAACGCAGCGCATGGAGGAGGAAAAGAAAAAGCTATCCGAAAAAGGGGATGAGCTTACCGAAGAAATCAATAAAATCCTCAAAGAATCCATGGCAAGTGGTATTCCGAGTTTAGCTCAGATTGGTGACTATTTGGGAATTAGTGGCCGAACACTAAAAAGAAGACTTTCTGACCGTAACTTAACGTTTAGAGATTTAGTCCAAAAGAACCGAGAGGAAACAGCTATTCAATTATTATCTCAAACTTCACAATCTATTGGAGAAATAGCTTTTCTAACAGGTTTTTCTGAGCAAAGTGCATTCAATAGAGCATTTAAAAAATGGACTGGCCAAACACCAAACGATTACAGAAAAACTTTATAAGCATGTTCTGTCCTTAAATGTCAAATCTATGGCGCACAAGGTCAATTAATAAGTAGTAAATCTTCAGAAGTTTGTTGTTGAATTTTAAACACATGCTGTAACAATATGCTGTTTTATTCGTGTTTTTTATCTAAACATTAAAATTTCAACAATGAAAAAAACTATTTTATTTATCGCCCTATTAATGCCTGTTTTATTTTTTGCACAATCTACAGATCATCAGAAAAAAGTCTTGATGGTAGTTAGTAGCTACGGAAAAGATATGGGAGCTGTAAGACCTGGATTCGAGTTTGACGAATTTTCACAAGCCTATTTGGTATTTAAAAACAATAATTTATCAGTTGATGTAGCTAGCCCAAAAGGAGGAAAGGTTGAACCTGATAATTACAATAAAGAAAAACTTTATAATCAACAGCTTTTAGAAGACCAAAAGGCATTAGATGTATTAAATAATACAAAATCAACAGCTAGTATTAACGCAGATGACTACGATGCCATTTACATCGTGGGAGGAAAAGGTGCGATGTTTGACTTGCCTTTTGATCCTTCTCTTCAAGATATCATATTAAACCTTTTTAATAGAGAAAACACCGTTATCGCTTCGGTTTGTCATGGTCCTGCAGTTTTTGCCAATGTCAAAAATAATGATGAATATATAATTAAAGATGTGGCACTAACGGGTTTCAGTAATGTTGAAGAAGAACTTTTCGGTAAAAAGTGGGTTAAGGAGTTTCCTTTTAGTTTGGAAACTAAATTAAAGTCAAGAGGCGCTCAATTTGAGCAAACCGATTTTATGCTCTCTAAAGTCGTTGTTTCAAACAATTTTGTTACTGGTCAAAATCCTTTTTCAACTGCAAAATCTGCTGAAGCTGTCGTAACATCTCTTGGCTTAGAGCCTGTTGAAAGAGATTTTTATAATGACGAAAGAAGTGCTTATTTAATTCAGGATTTGTTGGATGATATTAAAACTATAGCTTGGGCTGAGGATGAACTTGCCAAAAACAAAACTAATTACGATATACCACTGGTTGCAGCTTATGGTTATTATAAAATTTTGGCATCGACTGAAAATAAAGAGGAGTTGATGAAAGGCATTGCATTGGTAGAATTGACTTCACCTTACTTTTTTAATGAAAATCTACAGCTTTTATTAGCTAAGACCTATGCCTCTTTAGATGAAAATGAAAAGGCAAGGCATATTGCAAACGATTTGATATCAAAAGAATTACTAGTAGAAAAAGCTGAAGAATTACTCGAAGAATTAAACTCTAAAATAGAAGACTAATACTAAGGAGGTAAAATTTCTAAACCAGTATAACAAGGTAATTTGTCCTCTAAAGTCAATTGTTTGGAACAAACAGTCAAAAAATAGTTCTGCTTATACTAGAAATTTGCTTTAGTAACAAAGACTAAGAAGTTATGGAACGCAGTAACACATTTGTCAATCTAAAGCAGATACGTCTCACAGGTTTATTTTACCTGTTTGTAATTATTTGTGCTGGCTTTAGCCAAGGCTATATACGAGGTACTTTAATAATTCCTGGAGATGCTATTGGAACAGCTGAAAATATTTTACAAAACAAAGCTCTTTTTCAATTAGGACTAACGACTGATTTTATAGCATTCTTATTAGATGTAGTCATTTCGGTATTCTTGTATCAGATTTTTAAACCTTTTCATAAAGGTTTAGCTCTAATAAGTTCGTGTTTTAGGCTCATTGCACATCCTGCTATTGGAAGTATAAATCTTCTAAATCATTACATGGCAATGAGGGTAATGGATTCCAATATTTTGACGGGATCTTTTAGTGATGAGCAGCTTCAGAAAATGAGTCTTCTGTTAATGGAAACACACCATTACGGATACTTAATTGCAGGTGGATTTTTTGGAATTCACTGTATATTATTAGGAGTGCTTATCTATAAATCTAATGTATTTCCAAAATTCTTTGGAGGCTTATTATTAGGAGCAGGAGCAGGTTATTTGATTGAAACTTTTGGAAATTTCAATTTCCCAGGTTATGAAAACTATACTGCTTTAATTGTTGGTTTTGCCGCAGCTTTAGGAGAAGTTGGAATTACATTATACATGCTTAGCAAAGGAGCAACAGCATCTTACAAACGCTTAAAAAAATTAACACAATGAAAAATCGAATTTTAATAATAACATTATTTATGGCTTTGGGCTTTGTGGAGCACAACCTACATGGACAAGTAGCCAATAAGATTGATAGGACTGAAGATAATCAACTGTTGGGTTTGGGTACTCAGTATATTCTTAAGTCAATTATTTTAGAAGAAGACCGCCCAATTGTTATTTCATTACCAATGGGTTACAATACTTCTAAAGCAAATTACCCTGTACTATATGTGTTGGATGGACTACAAAATATCAAGCACACTGTTGGAACTGTGGAACTTTTAACAGAATCAGGATTAATTCCACCTATAATTGTGGTTGGTATAGAGAGTTTAGACAGAACCAGGGATTTAACACCATCTAATGCCGGAGAGAATGTTTATGGTGGTACTGGTAATTTAGGGATTCCGCAAAGTGGTGGAGCACCAAAATTTCTTAAGTTTTTGAGTGATGAATTGGTTCCTTATATGGATTCTAATTACAGAACACATCCTTATCGAATATTGGAAGGGCATTCATTAGGAGGTCTATTTAGTGTTTATACACTTATGGAAAGTAAGGATCTCTTTGATGCGTTTATTGTTGAAGCACCAGCACTTTGGTGGAATAAGGAAGAAATGACGGAAAAAGCAAAAAACTTCTTTAAATCTCATGATAACCTTAATAAAACAGTCTACTTTGGAATTGGTGGTGGAGATGGTTGGGGAATGCGACAGGAGCTAAAGCGGTATGTTGATGTTGTAAAGCAACACAATCCAAAACAATTTAAATGGCTACATGAAGAGGTTGGAGATGAAGGTCATATGGCTTCTCGGTTACTTTTGAATTATAACGGACTGAAATTTTTATTTTCAGATTTGAAAATACAAAATGACTTAATTGATAATTTCAGTGCTAAGCCTTTTTTAACAGCAGAAGAACAGCTAAAAAACAAATATGGAGAATTGGCACGACGACCAGCTGAAGAGTATTTCAATCTTGTTTCAATATTGATTGAAAAAGGCAACGACTTAGGAGCTATTTCTGTACTCAAAAGTGCTTCAGAAGCATACCCAATGTACATCGGGTTGTTAACCTATTTGGCAAAATTATATGAAAAAACCAATCAAATGGATAAAGCAATTGAGACCTATCTTTTAGGAATCGAAGTTTCAAAACAATATAAGCTTGGACAAGAAGATGATCTGCAAATTGAAATAGACAGATTGCGTAAAGTCCAGGACTAAAGCAAAAAACAAATTATTGTAATTTCTTAAACTAGATTAAGATTATTGATTGGACTAATTCATAGGTTTAACATGTTACTAAAATTTTAAAAACAGCATATACTATAAAACGCATATTATGAATACCTTAAAAATCACCAACCTAAATCTTACATATAAGAATGGTTACAACGCTATTAATGGGATTTCTCTAAACATAAAAAATGGGATGTTTGGTTTGTTAGGTCCAAATGGTGCTGGGAAATCATCATTAATGAAAACTATTGTTGGTTTACAGAAACCATCTTCTGGGACTATAGAATTTAATGATATAGACATTGTTAAGCAAACGGATTATATCAAGAAGAATCTAGGATTTTTACCACAAGATTTTGGAGTGTATCCTAAAGTAAATGCTTATGATTTATTAAATCATATCGCCATTTTAAAAGGTATTAACAATAAAACAGAACGTCAAAACCAGATTCAATACTTATTAGAAAAGGTGAATCTATGGCATTTTAAAGATAAAGAGGTGCATACGTTTTCGGGTGGAATGAAACAACGTTTTGGTGTGGCACAAGCTTTATTGGGTAATCCTAAAATTATCATCGTAGACGAACCAACGGCTGGGTTAGACCCTGAAGAGCGTAACCGTTTCAACACACTGCTAAGTGATATCAGTAGAGAAGTTGTCGTGATTTTATCTACTCATTTGGTTGAAGACGTGAAAAACTTATGTTCTGAAATGACTATAATGAATAGAGGTCGAATTCTTAAAACAGGAAAACCTAAAGAATTAATCAAAGAATTAGAAGGCAAAGTTTGGTCAAAATTTATTGAAAATGATGAATTAGAAAGTTACCAATCAAACCTGAAAGTTATTAGTCAACAACTTATAGAGCGTCAACTTCAAATTACAGTTTTTGCTGCTACACAACCTGAAGGATTTTCACAAGTTGATCCAATACTGGAGCATGTTTACTTTAATGTGCTTTCTCAAAACAACTCATTATGAACGCAATATTTCAGTTTCAAATAAAGCATGGTAGTAACCGTTGGGTTTTGGGCTTAACAGGTGTAATACTGTTGTTTATAGGATGGTTTTCAGGATACAAATTCAATTTAACAGCAGGTGAAGAAATCTATCTTAATTCACCATATACCATAGGTTTTATGGTTGCGTTACTGAGCCTTTCAGTCATATTTTTAGCAACATTGTTCGCACTAGAAATTCTGTATAAGGAATGGGATGCAAAATTTGATATCATATTATTCTCTTACCCAATTTCCCTCAAGACGTATTTAATAGGAAAGTTTTCATTTTTTGCTACTAAAACACTATTGTGCTTTTTCCTATTGATGGTTGGTTTTGTAATTGGTCAAAATTTACGAACTGGCAGTGAAATACAATCAGGATTCAACCTGTGGTCATACATGTATCCTTTCTTGATTTTTGGGGTGTTGAATTGTTTTTTTGTGTGTAGCTTCCTGTTTATGATTGCTTATACCACGCGAAAAAAATTATTGGTTGTTATCGGTGGGTTATTACTCTATGTACTTTATATGGTGCTGTTAGTGTTTTCTAATTCCCCATTTATGGCAGGTAGTATGCCACAATCAATAGAGGTGCAACAATTATCATCAATTATCGATCCCTTTGGTGTATCTGCTTACTTTTTCGAGGCCAGATACTTTAGTGTATCAGATAAGAATCAGTTCGTTACGCCATTATTAGGATTTTTAGCTTTAAATAGAGCTGTTTATGTATTTTTATCACTAGTCTTTTTATGGATGGCTTATCGTTATTATGCGTTTACCAAAACTGTAAGTAAAAAGGAATTAAAGCCTAAAAAAATAAAAACACCTCATAAAACTAGCATACTACAGAACACTAAAACACCAACATTCAATTTTAATAAAGCATCAGGAGTTAAAGCGATTCTGTCCTTTGCTAAAGTCGATTTAATTTATCTTTTTAAAAGTGTCACCATTGTAGCAGTTTCAATTTTACTGGTGTTTTTTGTAGGAATGGAAATGTATGCTGAAATTGATAAAGGCATTCGTTTGCCTGAATACTATGCCAGTTCAGGACGTTTAGCCACTTCCATTTCTCAAAGTTTTCATTTCTTGGGAGCTTTAATACTGGTTTATTTTGTTAATGATTTGTGCTGGAGAAGCTCTGCTACTAATTTTTATTTAATCGAACAGAGCACATTTTATTCAAAGGTAAAATTAAAAGGACACCTTGTTTCGGTAAGTGTATTAATCGTGTTCTTTACAGTATCACTAGTCTTATTGGCTCTAGTATTTCAAGTAAGTTACGGCTATTTTTATATCGATTGGCTTGCTTATTTAGGAGTTATTGTCTTCAACACGCTTCCTCTTATATTATTGGCCGCTTTTTTAATAATTATCAACAGCCTTCTAAAACATAAATATGCTGCACTTGGAGTCTCTATTTTGGTGGTAATCGTTCTTACTACACCATTAATAAAAATGGTGTTACCATATCCTTTACTGCATGTCTTTTCTGGATTTAAGGGAGTTTATAGTGATTTAAATGGTTATGGAGTTTACCTTCCAGCGTTTACCTACCGTTTATGTTTTGGAATAGGTTTATTGGGTCTTTTGTGGATGTTACATTCCTATTTAAAAACAAGAGCATGGACAAAATTAAAATTAGGTCTTGTGGTTGTCTTTATTGGATTGGGAATTTTTAGTGGTTCCAAGTTTATGAAAGGATATATTCCTAACGATGACGAAACCATAGCTACGGAAGCTGCTAGTTATGAAAAAAAATATCGCCATTATCAAAATATAGCACAGCCAACCATTACTGATGTTGAAACTAAAATAAACTTATATCCCTCTGAAAACGCCTATCAAATTGAAGGAACCTATATTCTGGAAAATTTAGCTAATGAACCCATAGATAAAATATTGTTCAACTTTCATTCAGATTTAAAGATAGATGAAGCGATATTAAGTGTTCACGATGAAAAAATATCAATAGATGAGTTTGTGTCAGAGATTAAGCTGAATAAGCCTTTAATGCCAGGTAAAACAGCGACTCTAGAGTTTAACTTATCGTATAAATGGTTTGCTGTTAACGGTCATCAATCTTTTAATGCGATAGTGGATAATGGCTCATTTATGAGAATTAGCAATTACTATCCAACTCTAGGCTATCAATCTGATAAAGAGTTAGAAGACGCACAAAAACGCAAGGAGTATGGTTTGGGAGATCCAACAGCATTAAAACCATTAGAGATGCCAGAGGTTTTTAAAAATGACTTTATTAATCTAGATATTGTGGTGTCTACGGAAGTTGGACAAACACCTATTGGTACAGGAAACTTAGAAAAGTCTTGGACAGAAAACGATAGGGTTTATAGTCATTACAAAACTAATGACCTTCCATTCCGGTTTGCTGTAGCATCTTCAGAATATAAAAAGAAATCTATAACTCATAGAGGCATCAATATTGAAGTTTTATATGATGAAAAGCATCCAGAGAATGTAGATCGATTATTAAACAATGCGGTGTTGAGTTTAGATTATTGTATAGATAATTTTGGTGTTTACCCATTCGAAAAAATGAGCTTTGTTGAAGTTTCATCTTTTACAAGTGGATTTGCGGCAACGGCATATCCAGCTACCATTTTTATGACTGAAAATATGATCTTCCATACTAATATAGATAGTGACCCAAGCAAAGATGTTATAAATGAACTGGCAGGTCATGAACTCTCTCACATTTGGTGGGGAAATAGTCTAATTAGTCCTGATGAAAGAGAAGGTGCGTCCATGCTTACGGAATCTTTGGCCATGTATACCGAAATGATGATTTATAAAAAGATGTATGGAACTGAGCGTATGAAGGAACGCGTTAAAATACATGAGCAGATTTATGATAATGAAAAAGGACTTTATGGAAATTCACCGTTGTATAAAGTACCATATGGAGCAACACATATAGTTTACTCAAAAGGAGCTATTGTAATGGTAAAACTATCCGAATTAATAGGTGAAGACAAAGTAAATGAAGCATTAAGACATTTTTTAGCCAATAACAAATACCCAAAAAAACCAACCTCTTTAGACTTACTTGAAGAATTTTACAATGTTGCACCAGATGAGGACACTAAGTCTGAAATTGTGAAGCTGTTTAAGGCAATATGACAAAAACTTGATAATTAAAAATGAAAAAATTAGTAACTCTAGCAATAATTGGTTTACTGTGGAATCATAACATAATAGCTCAAAATGTTGGTGATAATCATCAAAATTTAAGAGAGGTTGACTTAATAATACAAGCAGATAAAATTAAAATTGGAGGTACTCTGACTTTGCCAGCAACTTTTAATACGTCATCTTTAGTAATTATGAGTTCAGGTAGTGGGCCGCAAGATAGGGACGAAACATTAGATGGATTCAAAATACTTAAAGTTATAGCAGACCATTTAGCTACAAAAGGAATTGCATCTTTTCGATATGATGATAGAGGTGTTGGAAGTAGTACTGGGGATTTTGTAAATAGCACAATCGAAGACCATACGAAGGACTTGGAGCATATTATGAGTTATTTTAAATCTTCAGAGAAACATGCTTTTAATAAGTTTATATTATTTGGGCATAGTCAAGGAGGTATACTTTCTTCTAAGGTTGCAGCTGAGAATGAATCTGTAAAAGGTCTAGTTTTAATGGCTACACCAGCAGTGCCTTTGGTAGAGGTGGTATTGTATCAAGTGAGACAAGAGTATGATCAGACTAATATTTCCAAATCATTAATCGAAGCAGATGTATCTGCACACAACAGATTAATGAGGGCAATTGAAGATGGTACAGGAATAGAAAAAGCATACCAGTTATTTTGCAACACAACTGAAACTATTCTATATGAAATGAACTCAGAAAGCAAAATAGATTCGACAAAAGTTAAGCAAAAAGCTATTGCCAAAGCAGATGAATTTAAAATTATATATAAACTACCTTCGTTAACATCTTTTCTTTATTATGATCCTGCAAATGATTTTGAAAAACTAACTATTCCTGTATTAAGTCTTTTTGGTGGTCTGGATTATCAAGTTCCCATTCACCAAAATAAGGATAGGATGGAAAATGCCCTTCTTAAATCGCGAACACAATTTAAACTATTAACTTTTGATAAGGCTAATCATTATTTTCAAGAGGCTAAAACAGGTGAGCGAGAGGAATATGCTGCACTTGAAAAGAATTTTGTTCCTGATTTTTTAAATCAAATTTCAGAGTGGATTCTTAATTATAAATAGTTTACGATTTAATTCTTAAACTCTTTGATTTAAAATTTATCCTTATTCATTAAAGACTTGTCTAGACTCAAAATTAGTTTCTGTATTGGAAAGGAATTTTTTACTCTAATAATCTTTAACCTTAGCACCGTTGTTATTAAATACACCATTAACTACATTGCCAGATTTAGCATATTTCATTTTTCCTAAGCCATCGATTTTATCATCAACAAAGTAGCCTTTAAAAACAGACGTGTCTACATAGGTGTATTTGCCATACCCATTTCTTTTTCCGTTGGTTGAGTAAGCACCAGTATAAGTACTATTGTTTACCCAATAGTACGTGCCTATATGCGCTCGATAACTGTTGTTGAAAAAGCCAATATAAATATCTCCATTACTATACGTGTATTTACCAAATCCATTACTACAATCACCTACACAACTGCCTGAAACTTTATTTGCTTTGTAATCTGTTCCTAGGTTTTTTACAAGTTCTCCGTTTAAGTATTTTCCTATGCTATTTATACTTCCATATTTATCAACAACATAACCATAACCATCTTGTTTGCCATTTTTCCATTGTCCTATGTACGTGTTACCAGATGATGACCAATAATAAAATCCTGTACCTTCGCGTCTGTTGTCATTGTATTCACCATGGTACGAGCCACCATTAGTATAACTAATGTAGGTTACACCATTAAGAGATCCATTACTAAAAGTAGACTCAGTTTCAGATTCTGGTAGTTTTATTTTACCCCAACCATTTTTACAATCTCCTTCTATACATTGGTAACCAGAAGAGCTAGAATTGTCGGGATTAGTATTATTTGAAGTGCTCGTAACTTGAGTTGATGAATTATTATTGGTAGCTGTATTTAATTCATTATTATAATGTTTTCCTTTAAAAACTCTACCCTCTCTAGCAGCATCAAAACCAGAAAGAACATAGGTTGGTTTATCATCAATAAAAATGACTGGGTCACCATTTTTCAGGTATTCAAATCTTGCTTTTTTATAATCGATATGTTTTCCTTTTACAACAATAAAGAAGGTTTCGTTTTCTAAATTTCGATTGTATACAATTGAAGCTGTATCTGTAGTAAAAACACGTATAGGTTTTATTTCCTTATGCTTAATGTTTTTGTAATTATCAATGATGTAAGTAATACCGCTACTTTTATCTACACGATAGTCAATCATGTGTGGACCAATAAAAGAAAACTCTCTTGATTTTACTCTGTTTTGACCATGAATGTAATTGATAAACTTTCCGTCATAAGCATAATTGATATATGGTAAACCTTTGGATAATACTTTTGTTACAGGTATGCGTGTGTCTATGGTATGATCTGCTTCTATAACGTTTGGGACTGAATAGTAGGTTTCTGTAAGACCATCATAAATTACTTTTTCATTAGGTTTCATTCCTTTGCTTATCTCTATATCTTTAGCATGTTTGCCATTAATATATACGGCAGGTAATATTTTACCTTTTTTTAGATTGCTAGACATATAATAATACCCAAATTCTATATTCATAGGTTTGTTTGTATCACTGTAGTAACGGTTAAACGTTTCAAATACTCTAGGATTTTCTTTACCAGCAGTATAAAATTTACTTTTGTTTCCTTTAGAATCAGTTTCTACAACATAGTCATAAACATCAGATGCTAGTTCTTCCTTTACTGTATAGCCATTGCGATAATGTATTTTATTTGTATAGCCAGCCTTTCCGTCTGCATATATATATTGTGTGGTTACAATAAGTGTATTTCCTGCTTTGTTATAGCTGTAATATCTGGTTTGGTCTAACACACCCTTTTTTTTGTACACCATTTCAGTAACACGGTTTTTGCTATCGTATTTATAGGTTTTTTCATCTCCGTAGGTGTTTTTCTCATAAACTAAGAGGTTTTGAGTGTTAAATTGATAGTTGTATTCTGAACCAGATTTGTATTTATAACGAATAATGTTGCCTCTTGAATCGTATTCAAATTCATCATCGTAATTGTTTCCAGTTATCCTGCTTGAATTGTCATAATAATATCTAGTACCGAAGTTGTAAATAAGATTACCATTTTTATCAAAAATTTTCCCATCTGAAGCGTAAACGTCACCTTTTAAGAAAAAATGCTCTTTTTTGTGTTTAAAACCAAGGGGATTTACCGGAGCGTTGACAAAATCAAAACTTTGACCAGAAATACTTAAACTAAATGTTGCTAAAAAAATAAGGCTTAGTAGGTTTTTCATGACTTAAAGTGTTTATACAAAAGTCAAAAAATTTAATTAGCAAAACCATACGATAAAATGCGTATTTTCAATAATGTATAAAAGTTTGTAAAGAATCTGTAGGCTTTAGCTATTAGTTTGTAGAACAATCATTACTTTGTAACAAAAGTTACTGATATTAGTGAAATAGTCTATTAGCTTTGAGACTTCACTTACTAACTATTTATGGATGTAAATCAAATTTTTGGCTACTTAGGCGCCTTGTTTATTGGAGTTGTTTTAGGACTTATAGGTGGTGGAGGATCAATATTAACGGTTCCTATTTTAGTGTATCTACTTTTTATAAATCCCGTAACTGCAACAGCATACTCGCTTTTTGTGGTTGGTGTTTCTTCTTTAGTAGGTGCTATTAGAAATATTCAAAAAGGCTTAGTAGATTTTAGAACAGCCATAGTATTTGCTATTCCAGCTTTTATTGCAGTATACACAACAAGAAGGTATTTGGTACCAGCTATACCTGAAGAATTATTTTCAATAGGAGATTTTATAGTAACAAAAAACATAGGTATTATGTTATTCTTTGCTCTTGTAATGCTGGTAGCTTCAATATCTATGATAAGAAATAAACGCGATGATACAGGTGAAACTACTGAAGTCTCTTATAACTATCCTTTAATCATTATAGAAGGCGCTTTAGTTGGTGTTGTAACGGGAATTGTTGGCGCAGGTGGAGGATTCTTAATAATACCTGCGTTAGTATTGCTTGCTAAGTTACCGATGAAAAAAGCTGTAGCTACATCTTTGCTTATAATAGCTATTAAATCACTAATTGGGTTTATTGGTGATGTAGAAAACTTAGACATTGACTGGCAATTTCTCTTAATATTCACATCAATATCTGTAATAGGCATATTTTTAGGGATTTATCTCTCGAATTTTATTGAAGGAAAGAAGCTAAAAAAAGGCTTTGGATGGTTTGTATTGATAATGGGTATTTACATTATTTACAAGGAGCTAACAATGTAACTTTTGTTACAGCCCGATTTTAGGAATGTTAGTATCTTAATTGAAATTTATTCACATTAACCAAAAATAATTATGAATATAGAACAGATTTATACAGGGTGTTTAGCACATGCAGCCTACTATATTGAAAGTAAAGGCGAAGCTGCGATTTTTGATCCGTTACGAGAAGTACAGCCATACATTAATAGAGCAAAGCTTGACGATGCAAAAATCAAATATATCTTTGAAACACATTTCCATGCAGACTTTGTTTCAGGGCATTTAGATCTTAAAGAAAAAACAGGTGCCAAAATTGTATTTGGTCCAACAGCAAAGCCAAATTACGATGCTATCGTTGCAGAAGATGGGCAAATTTTTGAAGTTGGTGATTACAAGGTTAAAGTTATTCATACTCCAGGTCATACCATGGAAAGTACAACCTACTTGCTTATAGATGAAAATGGAAAAGAACACGGACTTATAACTGGAGATACTCTGTTTATAGGTGATGTAGGTAGACCAGATTTAGCACAAAAAGTAGTCGCGGAACTTACTCAAGATAAATTAGCATCTCTATTATATGATTCTTTACGTAATAAAATAATGCCATTGAGTGATGATTTAATTGTGTATCCAAATCATGGAGCAGGATCGGCTTGTGGTAAAAATATGAGTAAAGAAACTACAGATACACTTGGTAATCAGAAGAGAACTAATTATGCACTTCGTGCAGATATGACCAGAGAAGAATTTATAGAAGAACTATTAGAAGGCTTAACCGAGCCACCAGGATATTTTCCACAAAATGTATTAATGAATATTAAAGGATACGAGAGTTTTGATAAGGTCATGGATAAAGCACAAAATCCATTATCACCTAAGGCTTTTGAAGTTGCTGCAAATGAAACCGAAGCTATAGTCTTAGATGTTCGCCATCAATCAGAATTTATTAAAGGACACATACCACGATCTGTATTTATTGGTATTGATGGTAATTTTGCACCATGGGTAGGAGCTCTAATTGTAGATGTTACACAACCTATTTTATTGGTCGCTCCAAAAGGAAGAGAAGAAGAGGTGGTTACCAGATTATCTAGAGTAGGTTTTGATAATGTTGTAGGTTATTTAGATGGAGGATTTGAGGCTTGGAAAGATGCCGATATGGAAATAGATACTATTACTTCAATTTCTGCTGAAGAATTTGCAAAAGATTTTGATACTAATAAGGAGGTCGTGTTTGATGTTAGAAGAGAAGGTGAATACGTTGCAGAGCATGTAGAAGGAGCTAAGAACACACAATTAGATTATTTAAATAATTATTTAAGTGAATTTCCAGAGGATAAAACATTTTATGTGCACTGTGCAGGTGGTTATCGTTCTGTAATTGCCGCTTCAATACTAAAGAGTAGAGGTATTCATAATTTGGTAGATATAGCTGGAGGTTATGATGCTATTAAGAAAACAGACATACCAAGAACAGACTATGTTTGTCCCTCTACTTTAAAATAGCTCTTAAGTTATAAATAAATAAATAAAAGTATATACTTCAAAACCTAGTGTGGTATATGCTTTTTGTGTAACATAGGTTACGCTATAAAAATAGTTAAACAACTAATTTTATGATGGTTAAAACATTAACAATAAAAATTATTCTTATGTCATTTTTCGCTTCATTATTCGGTTCTAAAGTATCACAAAGCGATACTATAAAACTATTATCACCAGAAGAATTTAAAGAACAGGTTGAAAATAAAAAGGTTCAGTTAATAGATGTTAGAACACCAGCAGAGTTTAAAGGAGGCCATATAAAAGGTGCAAAAAATATAGATTTTTTCTCAGGAAAATTCAATGTTGAATTTAACAAGTTAAATAAAGATAAAGCCGTTTATGTATATTGTCGTAGTGGTAGCAGAAGTAGACAAACGGCTAAAAAGCTAGAGGCTATGGGCTTTACAGAAATCTATGATTTAAAGGGAGGTATATTAAGATATTAATTAGATTTTTATGAAATACATTGCATTAATACTGTTATCTGTCTTTGTTTTGAGTTGCAACAACTCTAAGAATAAAGATTTATCTGCCTTTGAAAAAAACATGCAAGCCAACAATCATCCAGGTAAAAAACTAATGGAAACCAATTGTTATGTTTGCCATAGCCCAACAGCAAGTCATGATAATAGAATTGGTCCTCCAATGGTAGCTATAAAAAAACATTATATAGATAATGAAACGACTAAAGAACAATTTATAGCAGACATGAAAGCTTGGATAAAAAATCCAAACGAAGCTGATGCTAAAATGAGAGGTGCTGTTAGACGTTTTGGTGTAATGCCAATGCAAGCTTTTCCAGAGGAAACCATTGAAAAAATTGCGGATTACATGTACGATTTTGAAATTGATCAACCCGAGTGGTTCGAAGATCATTTTAATGAAGAAAAAGGAAAACACAACGGAAATGGCCAAGGTAAAGGAATGGGACAAGGTAAAGGAAAACATCAGCAACAAGCACAGACCAGTTATGAAGATTTACCTTATGGAGAAAGAGGTTTAAAGTATGCTTTAACAACCAAAGCTGTTTTAGGTAAAAACCTCATGGGTACTATTCAAAAAAAAGGAACTTTAGAAGCCTTGGAATTTTGTAATGTTAGAGCGTATCCATTAACCGATAGTATGGCAGTAGTACACAATGCGTCTATAAAACGTGTGAGTGATAAACCCAGAAATCAAAAGAACAAAGCCAATAACGAAGAATTAGAATATATAGAAACGTTTAAAAACCTTCTTTCAGAAAAGAAGGAAATCAATCCAATTGTAAAGGAATCTGATAATGATGTTCATGTATATTACCCAATTATAACAAATACAATGTGCTTGCAGTGTCATGGTAAAATAGAGACTAATATTAAGCCAGATATTTTAAAATCACTAACTTTACTATATCCTGAAGATAGAGCGAAAGGCTATTCAGAAAACCAAGTAAGAGGTATGTGGAATGTATCTTTTAAAAAGAATTAAAAGTCAGGTATGAGCAAATTTTCAGAAATTATAAATAAAGACAAACTCGTTTTAGTCGATTTTTTTGCAGAGTGGTGTGGACCTTGCAAAATGATGTCTCCTATCCTAAAACAAGTAAAGGATAACCTTGGTAATAGAGTCTCTATAATAAAGATTGATGTTGATAAAAACCAATCTCTAGCAGCTAAATATCAGGTGAGAGGTGTGCCAACCTTAATGTTGTTTAAAAATGGTGAGCAAGTATGGAGGCAATCTGGTGTGCTTCAAAAAGACGACCTAATTAATATTATTACCAGTAACGATTAGCCTTAAAGCTAATTGCTGGGTTGATTTTTCTTAAAATCCTCAATTTTTTAAGGACTATATCCTATCTAATTTATTGTTTTAGCAACTCTCTAATTAATGAGTTGTTTTTTTGCTATTGTATTAAAAAAAAGAATCAAAATTTAATGTTTATTTAAATTAATAGGCATTTATGTAACAAAAGTTACATTCTTTAAGTTAAAACAATCTAATTTTAAACAGATTGATAACTAACTAACACTAAATAAACAATTTATATTCATGAAATCTCACTATCAAATTTTAGTAATTGGTGGAGGTACAGGAGGTATAATGGCTTCTGCCAACTTATTAGCCAAAGATAAATCCTTAGATATAGGTTTAATAGAGCCAGCAGATTGGCACTATTACCAACCAGCATGGACACTCGTAGGTGGAGGAACTTATGATTTTGAAAAAACAAAACGATCAATGTCTTCTGTAATGCCAAAAGGTGTTGATTGGATTAAAGATTTTGCAACGGGTTTTAATCCAGAAGGAAATGCTGTATCAACAAAAGAAAGTGGTGATATTACTTATGATTATCTAATTGTTTCTCCAGGACTTGTGATGGATACATCACTCATTGAAGGTTTAACAGAGTCTCTAGGAAAAGGAGTAGTGTGCAGCAACTACACAGATCCAAAGCATACTTGGGAAGTTTTAAGAAATTTTAAAGGAGGTAATGCTGTTTTTACGCAGCCAACAACACCAATTAAATGTGGTGGAGCACCACAGAAAATAGCCTATTTAGCAGCAGATTATTTTAAAAAGAATGGTCTTAAAAATAAGAGTAATGTAGTTTTTGCTACGCCTGGCTCTGTAATTTTTGGAGTTAAGGAAATTAGAGAGAGTTTAATGCAAGTGATTAGCAGATATGGTATTCACTTTAAACCATTTTATGCACCGATAAAAATTGATGGAGAAAACCAAATGGTAACCTTTAAAGGTGTTGGTACCGGTGAAAATAAATGTGTGATTAATGAAGATAATGAGCTTAGAGAAGTCATGTCTGGTGAACAAATCATTGAGATGCCTTTTGATATGCTTCACTTAGCACCACCACAGACTGCGCCAAAATTTGTAAAAGAGTCTTCTTTAGTAAATGAAGCAGGTTGGTTAGATGTTGATATACATACGCTACAACATAACAAATATCCAAATATATTCGGTTTAGGTGATGTGGCTGCCTTACCAACAGCAAAGACAGGTGCAGCAATACGTAAACAAGTACCTGTAGTTTCTGATAATATACTTCAGTTAATTGCCCATAACAAAAAAGGAAATAAATCCTACAACGGTTATTCATCTTGTCCACTAGTAACGGGTTATGGCAAAATGATTTTAGCCGAGTTTGATTATGATAATAACTTTATTCCAGATCCTAAATTAAAGCAAATGCTTGTTTTTAATAGTGAAAAAGAGCATTGGAGACTTTGGATGCTTAAAAAATATGGATTGCCATATTTATATTGGAATAAAATGATGAAAGGAAAAGAGGTTTAGTCAATCCCTTAATTTTGATTTAATAGCAACTGAGAGCATCTTAATTATTTTAAGATGCTTTTTTATTAACTGACAAATGTCATCTTTATTATTAAACTTAAAACTTACTTTAGCCTTTGTAAACGATAAATAGATTAACCAATGAACAATTCTTTACTAATATACGATCACAGCAATGGTGTTATAATGATTGCAGTGTTTGCTTTAGTTTGCGTCATTTTAGTAGGCGTCCTTGTTAATTTTATGACAAGCGGAAAAAAGAAAAACGACAACAACGAAACTAACTAAACTAATTTAACTTTCATGTTTTGCATGGTTTTTAAACCGTGCGATTATTTAAAATTCATATAGAATTTTGGGCTAAAATAAAGAGGCTCGATTGAAAAAATCGAGCCTCTTTTTTTATTGTATTAAGTCAATAAAATTTTAAAATCTGTACTGTAAAAATGCCGAAAAATTACGTCCAGGTTCTGTAATTGGTACACGACCAAAGTCCGCCTGATTGGTAAATGAAAAATTGAGATGATTATTGTAAGTCTCATCAAAAATATTCAATACAGCAACTCCTAAGGTAAAATTCTTAAAAGCATTTATACCCAAACGAGCATCTAAAGTTTGATAACCATCTGTAGTAGTTTCACCAAAACTTTCAGAAATATCATCTTGTTGAGATACTAAATTGTACTGCAAGTTTGCCCAATACTTTTCTTTTTTAATACCTGCTGAAAAACGTGTTGTAAAAGGTGGTGTAAGCGGTAAGGATTCATTTAAATCTTTGTTTTTTGCATACACGTAAGCAAATTCACCTTTTACGAAATAGTCTTTTAGAAAATCTAATTCTGCTTTAATTTCAAAACCTGTTTTATAGGCCTCATCCAAATTTCTAAAAACTTTAGCATGCTGTGGCTGTGCCATTGGCATAAACTTACGGTCTAAGTTTTCGTCAACAATAGCAACGATGTAGTTTTCAAAAAATGAATAGTAAAAAGACGCTTCATACTTAAAAGCATCTAAACCATTTTTTAAAGGTTCATAACCTTTAAAGCCGATTTCAAATTGATTGTTAACTTCAGCATCCAAGTTAGGATTACCAACATACTCATAAGGATCTTGACCAACAGTGAAGTGATTTATAAAACGCTCTATCATATTGGCAGAGCGTACACCACGACCATAAGCAGCTTCTAATGTAAAGTTGTCTGAAACGATTTTCTTAACAGAAACAGTAGCACTTATATTATGCTCTGTTCGTTTCTCTAAATCATACATAGCTTCAAAATCTGCTTCAGGATCTTTAATGTCTGAAACAACGTTATCATATCTAATACCAGCTGTTAGAATTGTATTAGGAATAACGCTGTATTTAGCCTCGGTAAAAACACCTAAGTCATTGATGTATGAATCTTGCCAAACTTTGTCGGTAAATAGCATTGGCTGTGGTAACAGATTTCCATTCATTACTTTCACTAAACGCTCTCTACTGCCATCTCTGGCAACATTAAGCATATCGATACCAGAAAAAATGTTTAAGCTTTTTGCTGGTTGCCAATGTAATTCCACTTTACCACCTGTTGTTGTAGCATCAACATTAGACGCTGCTTCCATCATATTAAAAGATGGTCTGTTTGTGTTGGTCATTAAATGATCTACGTAACTGTAATAAGCCTTTGCATTTACAGATTTAATGACCTTACCAATATTATCTAGTTTATAGTCTAACGAGATAATACTACTGTTATCATAGTCTGTATCCATAGGTAAGGCAGCATGCAAAACATCTCTGCCAAAAGACTGTCTCCAGTGTGCTTGTAAGCGTTGGTTTTCTGTAAAGTTATAACCAACTTTTACACCATAATCGGTACTTCTAAAAGACGATGGAATTTCAGTACCATCACCATCTTCATAATTGCCAAAATCTCTGTATCCAGCATTAGCTACAATGTCATACTTTTCCTGAATGTATTGTAGTTGAGCCATATTTACAAAAGAATTACCATTGCTCTCATAGCCTCCAGAGATTTTACCATGTAATCCATAATCAAGGTAATTTGGTTTTTCGGTCACCATGTTAATGACTCCACCAAACGTAGCTCCGTATCTTACAGTATATGGTCCTTTTATGATTTCAATTTTCGAAATTTCTTCAGGAATAATATGTGTTGTAATCGGATCCATTCGGTTTGGACAAGCATGCATCGCTTTGGTTCCACCATCATATTGAATATTAAGCTGTTCGTATTGAGAAGCTCTAAACGATGGGTCAATGGCATAGTTACCTCGTTTTATAGAAGAAAATCCAATGATATTATTGAATAAATCTGCTACGTTTTTGGGCTGTACAATATTCTCTACATATTTGTTAGACACTATTGTTAGTACAGGGTCGGTATTTTTATTTCCTGTAACTATAACCTCATTTAGTTTTGTTGTTTTTTTATTTAAGGTGTCTTTCTCTGTTTCTTTTTGAGCATAAGACACAGCAGTAAGTAGTACACATAACAGTGCACTATACAATGTTTTCATTTATAGTATAATTATAATTTTTAAAAAAATAAGGGTAGATATTATCTACGTTTAAAAAAGGAAATTATACTCGTGGTGGATGAAACCAATCTACAGTATTCAAAAAAGAATATAAATTGTTGTAAGAATTTGGTGATTGTCTTTTAAGCACAAACTCAGCGATCTGCTTAATATCTTCTTTAGGATAAGAAACTAGCATAAGTTCTTTAAAATCTACAATACTTTCTGGTGTTTTCTCATTGCTGTCTTGCGATTCTGCTACCTTTTTAAGGTGACATTTACCATTACATTGTAACTCTGGTTTGTCCTTATTTTCGCAAAGCGCTTCTATAAACCCAACAGGATCAAGTTTATAGTAAGCATAGGTAATAGACACTCTTAGACTATTAGATAGAATAAGAAGTGAAAGCAATATAGAAAGAATGTAAGTGCCTATTTTCATGCTTTGCAAAAGTATGCTTATTGTAAAATATACCTACTGACTTTTGTCATAAATTTTATTATACAACCATGTAAAGGTCTTCATTAGAATTTTTACCTAAAGTAACATTCGTTACATAGCTTTAGACTATTGTTTTTTAATTTTGAATAAATTATTTAAATAACAATTTATCATGAGTGAAGAAACAATAGAAAAAGTTTATGCAATGCCAAGAATTGGCGATCAAGCACCAGATTTTGAAGCAGTAACAACAAAAGGAAAAATTAAATTTTCAGATTTTGCAAAAGACAAATGGGTAGTAATGTTCTCGCATCCAGCAGATTTTACACCAGTTTGCACAACAGAAATGAGTGGTTTTGCAACGAGAAAAGCAGAGTTTGATGCACTTAATACCGAACTTATGGGTTTAAGTATAGATAGTATACATGCACATTTAGGTTGGGTACAAAACGTAAGAGAAAATACAGGTGTTTACTTTGATTTTCCAATTATTGCCGATCTAGATATGAAAGTATCTAAGTTATACGGAATGCTTCAACCTAATGAAAGCGAAACGGCTGCTGTGCGTGCTGTTTTCTTTATAGATCCAACTAAAAAAATACGTCTTATAATGTACTATCCATTAAATGTAGGTCGTAATATGGATGAAATTTTAAGAGCTTTAGAGGCACTTCAAACTTCCGATAAACATAAAGTTGCAATGCCTTTAGATTGGAAAAAAGGTGATAAAGTTATCGTTGGACCACCAAAAACTTTAGATGAGTTAAATGAAAGAATTAATGATGACACATTAGAAAAAGTAGATTGGTATTTGGCTAAGAAAAACTTATAAAATACTCTTAAAAAATCGGTCTTTTCTAGCAGTTAAGACCGTTTTTTTTATTTTAAAAAGTAACTATAAAAAAGAAAATAAAATGACAATAATTCAATACAACGATAAACCTTTAGCACACTATTCTTACGCTATAATCAGTGATAATATGATGGCCTTGGTAGATCCATCTCGTGATCCAAAACCATATTATAAATTTGCAGAGCAGCATAATGCTAAAATCGTAGCGGTTTTCGAAACTCATCCACACGCAGACTTTGTAAGTAGCCATTTGCAAATTCATAAGGAAACTGGAGCAGATATTTATGTTAGTAAATTGGTTGGTGCTAATTATCCTCACAAAACTTTTGATGATGGTGATACATTTCATTTAGGAAGTACTGTGTTTTCAGCAATAAATACACCAGGACATTCACCAGATAGTATTACAATTATCGCTCAGAACAATGATGATTATGCTATGTTTTCTGGAGATACCTTATTTATTGGTGATGTAGGTAGACCAGATCTGCGCGAAAAAGCTGGTAATATGAAAGCTAAGCGAGAAGAGTTAGCCAAAAGCATGTATCAGACCATGCAAACAAAATTCAACCATTTGCCAGATAGTACCATCGTCTATCCTGCTCATGGAGCAGGTTCATTATGTGGAAAGAATATGAGTACTGATGCTTCAAGTACATTAGGTAGAGAGCGACAAGAAAATTGGGCATTTAAAAATTTGACTGAGGATGAATTCGTAAATCATATTTTAAAAGATCAACCATTTATTCCTTCGTACTTTGGATTTAATGTAGACATTAATAAAACTGGAGCAGATAATTATGAGGCTAATATTGCACAACCAGATTTCCATTTTAGAGTAGAAGCTTTTGATAACGATGCTTTAATTATTGATGTGAGAAATCAAGACGATTTTAAAAAGAATCACATTGCTGGAAGTATAAATATTATAGCCGAAACTGAAAATGATAAACTAGAAACTTGGTTAGGTTCTATAGTACAACCCGAAGAACAATTCTACATAGTTTTAAATTCAGTAGAAGATAAAGATGAAATTCTACATCGAATTGCAAAAATTGGTTACGAAAAACAACTTCTAGGTTTAATAACATTGGGTAATTCAACTTTTGAATCTACAGATAAAATTGATTTAGAGGATTTTAAAAGTCATCCAGACCATTACACCATAATAGACATTAGAAATAAAAGTGAAGTAGAAGAGGGTAAAATCTTCGATAGTGCCATTTCTATCCCATTGAATGAATTAAGAGATTCTGAAGAGGATATTCCTACAGATAAGCCAATTGTGGTATATTGTGCAGGAGGATACCGAAGTGCTGCCGGAAGTAGTATAATTTCTAACTTAAAGAAAAATATTAAAGTTTACGATTTAAGTGAAGCAGTATCTAATTTTAAATAGCACTATTTGCTACAAATGTTAAAATTTTAATTATGTAATATTTATTACAGATTACATTTTAACTCAATCGTATTTTTGTTTTAAATTCACAATTATGGATACCGAAATCCTTGCCAGAATCCAATTTGCCTTCACAGTAGCTTTTCATTATATCTATCCACCTTTAAGTATTGGTATAGGTTTAATTATGGTAATTTTTGAAGGTTTGTATCTGAAAACAGGTAAAAAACAGTATGAAATTTTAACGCGTTTTTGGTTGAAAATTTTCGCCATAACTTTTGGTATTGGTGTTGCAACCGGAATCATCATGGAGTTTGAATTTGGTACCAACTGGTCTGTATATTCAAAATATGTAGGAGACATTTTCGGTAGTGCTTTAGCTGCTGAAGGTTTATTTGCTTTCGGTCTCGAAAGTACCTTTCTGGGGATTTTAATTTTCGGTTGGAATCGTGTGTCACCAAAAGTACATTTCATTTCAACTATAGGTGTATTTCTGGGATCTATGTTCTCTGCGGTTTGGATTGTGGTAGCTAACAGCTGGCAACAAACACCAGCCGGATATCATATTGTTGGAGAAGGATTAACTGCTAGGGCAGAAGTCACTGATTTTTGGGCTATGGTATTCAATCCATCGAGTGTAGATAGAATCATTCATGTGTGGCAAGGAGCATTTTTAGCTGGTGCTTTTATGGTATTGAGTGTGCATGCGTATTATTTATTGAAAGGACGATATGTAGAAATCTCTAAAAAAGCCTTTAAAATCTCATTGTTGGTAGCAACAATTATCTCACTAACACAATTAGTTTCAGGGCATAGTTCTGCAGATGGTGTAGCCGTTAATCAACCAGCCAAATTAGCAGCTATGGAAGGGCATTATGATGAATCTTCAGCTGCTGATTTGTATTTGTTTGGTTGGGTAGATGACGAGTCGCAAAAGGTTACCGGATTAAGTATTCCTGGTGGTTTGTCATTCTTGGTGCATCAAGATTTTGAAGAGCCAATACAAGGTTTAAATGCGTTTCCAAAAGATGAAATCCCAACACAAGTTAATGCGGTATTTCAATTTTATCATATCATGATTTCCATTGGTATGTTTTTAATTGGATTAACCCTTTATGCATCTTACTTATGGTGGAGAGGAAAATTGTTCGATAAAAAATGGTTACTTAAAATATTTGCATTTTCGGTATTATTACCTCAAATAGCTAATCAAGTAGGTTGGTTTGCTGCCGAAATGGGTAGACAACCTTGGGTGGTTTATGGTCACTTAAAAACAAGTGACGCCTTTTCTCAAGAAGTTTCCTCGAATCAAATATTATTCTCTTTAATCTTATTCTTAGTGGTATATGCAATATTGTTTTTACTGTTCCTCTATTCTTTAAATAAAAAGATAAAACACGGACCGTATAATGAAGCAGAAAACCCAGACGAATTTTTAAAATACACTTAATAGCAGCATTATGGAAACATTTTTAGGTATAGATTATCCAACATTATGGTATTTAGTTGTAGGGCTATTGTTTTCGGGTTATGCCATTTTAGAAGGTTTTGATTATGGTGCTGGTGCATGGCATTTATTTTTAAGAAAAGACTTAAGTAGACGTATTGCTATTAATGCCATTGGTCCGCTTTGGGATGCTAACCAAGTATGGTTAATTATTGGTGGAGGAGCATTATTTGCTGGTTTTCCAGTAATGTATGCTACCATGTTGTCGGCAATGTATATTCCATTTATGCTGTTTTTAATGCTATTGGTGTTACGTTCTGCTGCCATAAAATTTAGAAGTGCAGAAGAAATGAAATGGTGGCGAAAAACCTGGGATATCATCTATTTTGTGTCCAATACCTTAATCGGATTTCTTCTTGGTGTTGTTTTGGGTAATGTGTTACAAGGCTTTGAGCTTCATGAAAACTTTGAATATAAAGGTGGCATTTTCTTTTCGTTTTTAAATCCTTATGCATTAATGGTAGGACTAACCACTTTATCTATTTTTATGACACAAGGTGCGATTTTTCTACTATTAAAAACTGAAGGTAGACTGCACGACAGATTATCATTTTTACTTAAAAAAGGTATGATATTCTTTATTATAAGTTTTGCCATCACGTCATTATACACTTTAACATTTCTGCATGGAGTAACCGATAAATTTAAAGAACAACCTGTGTTTTTTGCTTTGCCCATTTTGGCGTTTTTAGCAGTCGCAAATGTACCAAGGTTAGTTTCTAAGAAGAAATATTCTCATGCCTTAATATTTTCATCATTGATTATGGCATTTTTATTAATGTTGGTGGCATTTCAGTTATATCCAGTTTTGTTACCCTCTACAATAAGTCCTGATTATAGTGTTACTATTTATAATGCAGCTTCTTCGCAGAAATCTTTAGGCATTATGTTAACCATTGTGCTAATCGGAGCTCCACTTTTGGCAGGATACTTTTTATTTTTATATAAAACATTTCATGGTAAAGTGAAATTAGACGACACAAGTTATTAATTAAAAAAAGAGTTTTCTCATCAATTTCTCTTTTTAAAAAGGTACTAATTAATAGTTAATTTTTTACAATTAAGATATTGATGTTCAAATTTTTGTACTTTTGTTAACCAAATGGTTAAACCAATTAGTTAAAATGACCAAAAAAGAGCAAAATATAGAAGAGCGTATTCTAAAAGCTGCGGAACAAATTTTTCATAAAAAAGGAATGGATGGAGCTCGTATGCAAGAAATAGCTGACGAGGCTGAAATAAACAAAGCAATGCTACATTATTACTTTAGAAGTAAGCAATTACTTTTTGAAGCGGTGTTTATAAAAGCGTTTTCCATGTTGGCACCTCGATTAAATAAAATCCTCAACGATGAATCATCGATTGAAGATAAAGTCAGAAACTTTTCTTTCAACTACATTTCTTTTATAAGTGAGCATCCTTATCTGCCTAATTTCATTATCCAAGAATTAAATAAAAACCCAGATTTCTTTTTGTCGCTTAAAAGCAAACAAGAGTTTCCAAAGTTAGATGGGTTTAAAAAACAGTTAGAAGAAGAAATTGATAAAGGCCTTTTTAAGCCAATTAAAGCCGAACAGCTTTTTATAAACATTATTTCTTTAAATGCATTTCCGTTTATAGGAGAATCTTTAATTAAAGGTATCGCTAATATAGATGACGATAATTACAACAAACTTATTGAGGAACGTAAAACCCAAGTTGCAGATTTTATCATAGATGCCATTAAAATAAAATAACATGAAGAAAATCATCTTATTTATAGCAATAATAATCAGTATTCCAGCTTTAGGGCAACAAAGCATAACGTTAGACGAATGCTATAGTTTATTGGAAACCAATTATCCATTAATCAATCAACGACAATTGTTAGCAAAACAAAACCAATTGGATACTGAAGCCATAAATAATAGTAAGTTGCCTCAGTTTAATTTAGAAGCTCAAGCTACCTATCAATCTGATGTTACCGAAGTACCTCTACAAAATTCACCTATAAAACCTTTAAATAAAGATCAATATCGCGCAACATTTTCGGTTAATCAACTGATCTATAATGGAGGTTTAACAGATGCTTCGTTGAAAGTAAAAATGGCTCAGTTAAAAAGCAATCAAAAACAGATTGACGTTAGCATTCATCAACTAAAACAACAAATCAACCAAGTGTATTTTTCTATCCTTTTATCTCAGGAAACCTACAATTTATTAGAAGCCAAAAAAAACCAGCTATTGACAAAATTGGACGAGGTTAGATCTGGCATAAGATATGGCGTGTTGTTACCGGATTCTAACAGCACTTTAGAAACCGAAATGCTAAAAATCGAGCAACAATTTATAGATGTTGAAAGCACAAAACTGGCCTTAATTGAATCGTTATCAACTTTAATCGGGCAAAATTTAAACGAAGATACTGAGTTTGAAAAACCAATGATTGAGAACCAATTTCAAGCAGATATAAATAGACCAGAACTGGATTTGTTGCAATATAAAAAAGAAGAAATTGAAAGCTCTGAGAATCTTATTTCCAAACAGAATTTACCAAAATTAAATGGTTTTGCAACAGGAGGTTATGGTAATCCTGGGTTGAATATGTTAGACAATTCATTTCAACCATTTTACATATTTGGAGTAAAATTGAATTGGAACGTTTTTGATTGGAATAGCAACAAAAAGAAACGTGAAGCTTTGTCGGTAAACAAAGAGATTATTGATAGCCAAACCGAAATTTTTAAACTCAACACCAGTATAGAACTCAATCGACAAGAAAAGGATATCAATAAACTATCAGCATTCATCAAATCTGATTTAAAAATTATCGAACTCCAAAAAAAAGTGTTAAAAACAGCCGATTCGCAACTCAAAAATGGAGTGATTACATCATCAGCTTACATGACTGAGTTCACCAATTTATTGGAAGCAGAAAACACATTGGTAAAGCATAAAACTCAATTAGAATTGGCAAAGGCTAATTACAATATTACTAAAGGACAATAAAATTTTTATGATGAAATATTACAAACATATTTTAGGATTATACACCATTATGTTCAGTTTGGTTTCCTGCGGAGATTCCAACGGAAAAGCTGATGGTTATGGCAATTTTGAAGCGACAGAAATCACTATTTCTGCGGAAAACAGTGGCAAACTCATGCAGTTTAATGTGGATGAAGGCGATGTGCTAAAAAAGGAACAATTGGTTGGTTATATTGACACGATTCCGTTGTCTCTCAAGAAAGACCAATTATTGGTTTCTAAAGATGTGATTGCATCCAAATCCAAAGGCGTGTTGTCGCAAATCAGTGTGTTGAATGCCAAATTAAAAACAGCCAAAACCAACAAAACCAGAGTTGAAAATTTGATTAAAGACAACGCAGCGACCCAAAAACAACTGGATGATGTTAATGGTGAAATTGATGTGATAAAAAACCAAATAAGAAGTGTGGAAATCCAAAATGCACCTGTAGTTAACGAATTGAAAAACATTGATGTGCAATTGCAGCAACTAGACGATCAAATTCAAAAAAGTAAAATCATAAACCCAGTAAACGGAACGGTTTTAACCAAATATGCCGAACCCAACGAAGTCACTGCTTTTGGAAAACCGCTTTACAAAATAGCCGATTTAAGCACCATGCAATTACGTGTATATGTTAGCGAAACCCAATTGCCAAATCTTAAAATAGGACAAAATGTAACGGTTAAAATTGATGATAAAGATAGCTTGAAATCATATGATGGGACAATTAGTTGGATTGCTTCAGAAGCTGAATTCACGCCAAAAATCATTCAAACCAAAGAAGAACGCGTCGCATTGGTGTATGCCGTAAAAATTGATGTAAAAAACGATGATAGTCTTAAAATTGGCATGCCAGCCGAAATGTGGCTAAACAACCCAGAATGAGCATAACCGTTAGCAACATATCAAAATCGTATAAAAACGTTAAGGCATTGCAAAACATTTCCTTTGATGTCAAAGAAGGCGAATTGTTTGGATTGATTGGTCCTGATGGCGCAGGAAAAACCACGCTTTTTAGGATTCTTACCACCTTGCTTTTTGCTGATGAAGGCACTGCTTCTGTTGCCAATTTTGATGTGGTTAAAGATTATAAAGACATCCGGAAAAATGTGGGCTATATGCCAGGGAAATTCTCGTTGTACCAAGATTTAACCGTTGAAGAAAACCTAAATTTCTTCGCCACTATTTTTGGCACAACCATCGAAGAAAACTACGAGTTGGTCAAGGATATTTATGTTCAAATAGAACCTTTTAAAACCCGACGAGCAGGCAAACTGTCTGGTGGTATGAAACAAAAATTGGCATTGAGTTGTGCGCTCATTCACAAACCAAAAGTTTTGTTTTTAGATGAACCTACAACTGGTGTAGATCCTGTTTCTAGAAAGGAATTTTGGGATATGCTTAAACGCTTACAAAAAAAAGGAATTACCATTTTGGTATCAACACCTTACATGGACGAAGCGGCTTTATGCGATAGAATTGCGCTAATTCAAGATGGTAAAATTTTAGAGATTGACACGCCAAAAGCCATCGTTAAACATTTTCCTAAGCAAATTTACAATGTAAAAACCAATAGTATGTATGCACTTATGGAAGCGCTTAATACTTACCAGCATACACACAGTGCTTATCCTTTTGGCGAATTTGTGCATTACACAGATTCTAGAACCGATTTTGATACCAATGAATTGAAACAATATTTAGTATCCAAAAACCTATCAGAAATACACATTGAAAAGACGCAACCAACCATTGAGGATACCTTTATGGAATTAGCCAAATAATGAAAAACGTCAACGTCATACAAGCCGAAAACCTTACAAAAATGTTTGGTGAATTTACAGCAGTAAATGCCATTTCTTTTGATGTGAAAAAAGGTGAAATTTTTGGCTTTTTAGGAGCTAATGGCGCAGGAAAAACAACTGCCATGAAAATGCTGATTGGTATTTCTAAACCTACATCTGGCGAGGCCAATGTTGCAGGTTTTGATGTATTTCACGATAGAGAAAAAATCAAAAAGAATATTGGCTACATGAGCCAGAAGTTTGCGTTGTACGACGATTTAACGGTTAAGGAAAACATCACGTTTTTTGGTGGTATATATGGTTTGAGTAGAGCAGATATCAAAAAGAAATCCAAAGACATGATAGAGGAATTAGGCTTAACCGAAGTTACCAATACAAAAGTGGGTTCGTTGCCATTGGGTTGGAAACAAAAGATTGCGTTTTCGGTGGCTATGATTCACAATCCAAAAATTGTGTTTTTAGATGAGCCAACAGGTGGTGTTGACCCAATTACACGACGTCAGTTTTGGGAACTCATCTACAAAGCTGCACACAATGGTACAACCATTTTTGTGACCACGCATTACATGGACGAAGCCGAATATTGCGACCGTGTTTCCATCATGGTAAACGGAAAAATTGAAGCCTTGGACACACCCAAAAATCTCAAATCGATGTTTAAGGCAGAAAGCATGAACGATGTGTTTTTAAAATTGGCGCGCAAATGAAACGATTCATCGGTTTTATAAAAAAGGAATTTTATCACATTTTTAGGGACAGACGTTCGTTGTTCATCCTTTTTGGTATGCCTATTGCCCAAATTTTGTTGTTTGGTTTTGCCATTACCAACGAAATCAACAATGTTGATATCGCCATTTTGGATCATTCAAAAGATGCCACCACGCAGGAAATCATCAATAAAATTTCGGCTTCTAAATATTTCAGCATCAAACAAATCATCGATAGAGAAGCTGAGATCGAATCGGTTTTTAAGAAGGGAAAAGTCAAAGCTATTTTAAATTTTGAGCAGGATTTTAGCCAAAACCTCATCAAAAACCACAATGCAACCGTACAAGTAATCACAGATGCTACAGACCCAAACACAGCAAACACCATTAGTAATTACATTAATGCCATTTTGCAGAATTACTTGCAGCAACAGAACAAGCATATTAAAATAGCCTATCAAATTATTCCGGAAACCAAGCTTCTGTTCAACCCAGAACTTAAAAGTGTGTACATGTTTGTTCCTGGTGTGATGACAGTTATTTTAATGTTGGTTTCTGCGATGATGACGTCCATTTCCATTACGCGCGAAAAAGAATTGGGCACGATGGAAGTATTGCTGGTATCGCCTTTAAAACCGCTTCAAGTAATTGTTGGCAAAGTGGTGCCTTACATCTTTTTATCCATCATCAATGCCACTATCATTATTTTATTAAGTCTTTTTGTGTTTAAAATGCCTGTTCAAGGAAGCTTGATTTTATTGGGATTGGAAAGCGTTTTGTTCATCATCACATCACTCGCATTGGGCATTTTAATTTCAACCATTTCAGCATCACAACAAACCGCTATGATGATTTCGTTAATGGGACTCATGTTGCCAACCATCTTGCTTTCTGGGTTTATTTTCCCTATTTCCAGCATGCCTTTGGTGTTGCAAATCATCAGCAATATTGTACCAGCAAAATGGTTCATCATCATCGTTAAAGCCATTATGCTAAAAGGTGTTGGCTTAGGGTTTATTTGGAAGGAAAATTTAATACTGATAGCCATGACGCTATTTTTTATAGGATTGAGTGTAAAGAAATATAAAATTAGATTGGAATAATGAAGACGATTGCATTCATCATACAAAAGGAATTCAAGCAAATCTTTAGAAATAAAGGCATGTTACCAATTATTTTCGTTATGCCTTTTATACAGTTGATTATACTTTCTAATGCAGCGACTTTTGAGATCAAAAACATCAAATTTGCTTATATCGATCACGATCACACTTCAACTTCCAGAGCATTGGTTGAAAAATTTGAAGCTTCTAAATACTTCAACGTAGAAATCGATTATCCTTCAGAAGAACTCGCCAGTGCTGCCATGTTAAAAGGCGACGTGGATGTGATTTTGGAAATTCCACGTTTTTTTGAACGCGATTTTCAAAAGGAACAAAGCGCAAAATTAGGCGTTACCATAAACGCCATTGATGGTGCTGCAGCTGGTATTGAAAATGTGTATGTCACGCAAATTGTTAGGGATTTCAATAAAGAACTTAAAGTTGATGCGATGCAGTTTTCGCAAGAACAACTGCAACCTATTAACATCACGAGCATTCCATCGTTTTGGTACAACGAAACCTTAAATTACAAAACCTACATGGTTCCTGGTATTTTGGTGTTGCTTGTAACCATGATCACCCTATTCCTTTCAGGAATGAATATTGTGCGCGAAAAGGAAATAGGCACCTTAGAGCAAATAAATGTGACACCTATTAAAAAAAGTCAGTTTATCATTGGCAAGCTCTTTCCGTTTTGGGTATTAGGATTGGTTTTGTTAACCGTTGGACTAACCATTGCAAAATTGATTTTTAATGTACCAATCATAGGTAATCTATTTTTAATGTATTTCTACACAACTATTTATATTTTAGTGGTTCTGGGCATTGGTTTGTTTATTTCCAACTTTACAGAAACCCAACAACAAGCTATGTTTATTGCTTGGTTTTTCATGGTAATCTTTATTCTAATGAGTGGCTTGTTTACACCTATTGAGAGCATGCCAAAATGGGCACAAACCATTACAGATTTTAACCCAATAAAATACTTCGTAGAAGTGATGCGTATGGTGATGCTAAAAGGCTCTAATCTGCATGATATTTTACCACAACTATCCAAAACAGCTTTGTATGCTTTTATTATGAATGGATTGGCTGTTTGGAGCTATAAAAAGACCTCATAAGTTGTAAATGCAAAATAGGTTATTATAAAAAGTAATTTTTATACTAAACATTTCATGGTTAAGTAAAGTTAGATGACACCAGTTATTAAGGTATGAGCAATAACTGTTTTCATGAGAAGAGCACCAATTAAGGTGCTTTTTTTATGTAACAATTGTAACCATCTAGAAGTTGAATTGGCTTTAACTTTGATTCATATAGAAAAATATCATGTCAAAAATAGTTGTTTTAGGAGCCGGAATTTCAGGGCATGTAGCAGCGTCTCATTTAAGACGAAAGCTATCAAAGCAGCACGAAGTTGTTGTAGTATCGCCTAACAGTAATTACCAATGGATACCATCTAATATTTGGGTTGGTATTGGTAGAATGAAATCTAAACAAGTACTTTTTCCTTTGGCACCTTTATACAAGAAAAAAGGAATTACATACAAACAGGCTAAAGCAATTACTTTTCATCCTGAAGGAGATGCTAATGAATCAAAACCTTATGTACTTTCAGAATATGTCTTTGGTGATAAAAAAGGAACAACAGAGAAAATAACCTATGATTATTTAATAAATGCTACTGGCCCTAAACTAAATTTTGAAGCGACCGAAGGATTAATTCCAGGAGAAAATAAAGTGTATTCTGTTTGTACTTATGGTCATGCAGAGCATGCATGGGAAGGTTTAAACGGTGTTATTCAAAAACTAAAATCTGGAGAAAAAGCTAAAATTCTTATTGGCACTGGACACGGAAAAGCAACATGTCAAGGAGCAGCTTTTGAATACATTCTCAATGTAGAGCAAGAACTAAGACGTCATGGTGTAAGAGATAATGCTGAAATTACATGGATATCTAATGAATATCATTTAGGCGATTTTGGTATGGACGGTATGCTAATGAGTTACCATGGCATGACCATGAAGTCTAGTGAAATGGTAGAAATGATTTTTGAAGATAGAGGCATAAAATGGATTTTAGGAGCAGGTGTTAATAAAATTGAAGATGGAATTGCGCATTACGAAAATCTTGACGGTGAGTTTAAAACCGAAACCTATGATTTTGCAATGTTAATTCCAGCATTTTCTGGTCATGGTTTTAAAGCTTATGATAAAAATGATAATGATATTACTGAAAAGCTGTTCAAAGGATTTATGATTGTGGATGCTGATTATTCTTCAAAACCATATGAAGAATGGACTGTACAAGATTGGCCAGAAACCTATCAAAATCCAAACTATAAAAACATTTTTGCACCAGGTATAGCATTTGCACCTCCACATGCTATATCCAAACCAAGACAGAGTAAAAATGGTACAGCGATTTCTCCGTCGCCACCTCGTACAGGTATGCCATCTGGTATTACTGCAAAATTAGTGGCAGATAACATTATTGATAGTATAAAATCTGGTAAAGAATCACTGCAACACAAAGGTAGTTTAGGAAATATGGGAGCAGCTTGTATCGCTTCTGCAGGTTATGGAATGACACAAGGTAGTGGAGTAAGTATTACAACGTATCCTATTGTGCCAGATTATAAGAAATATCCAAAAACACAAGGGCGACAATTAGGAAAAACTTTTGGAGAGATTGGCTTAGCAGGTCATTGGCTAAAATTAGCATTGCATTATGCCTTTATATACAAAGCAAAAATGAAACCATTTTGGTGGTTGATTCCTGAATAGGAATCAAATGCAACAAGGTTGATTCCTGAATAAAAAATTAAAAATTATGACACAAAGAATTTCAAAATATCAGCGTTTTAAAATGATGAATCCTATTTTACAGTTTTTTAAATTCATCTATTTGAGTATTAAAATAATGATTGTTGTTGCAGGAGGACATGGTGGAACGAGAAAGGTCGACTAGTTTGGTTAACTAGTTTTTTTGGTTAGTGTTAAGGTGTCTTGTTCAGGCATCTTGATTAAAAGAGAGCTTTTAAAAAAGCTCTCTTTTTTGTGTAACATTAGTAGCATCTTAATTGTATTTTATTTCAGAACTTTAATTATCAATTTTAAAATTAAAGTAAGATGAAAAAGTCATTATCAACTCAGGTTACAATATTGATTGTATTGATGCTATCATTATCTTTTCTATGTGCATGTAGTAATGATAATGAAGATAATAATAGTGCAAACACTATAAACCAAACTCTAACTGAATCAGATAAAAATGCTTTGCTATTTATGTTAGAGGAAGAAAAGTTAGCAAGAGATACTTATATATTTCTAAATAACGAATGGTCCTTAAACCAGTTTGCTAATATTAAGAATAGTGAGCAAACGCACATGAATGCAGTTGAGAGTTTATTAATTCAATACGATATAGAATATAATATTTTGCCAATTGGTGAATTTGCAAATCAGGATCTTCAAAATTTTTATGATCAATTTATTTTAGATGGCTCTACAAGCCAGATAAATGCACTTAAAATAGGAGCAACTATCGAAGATCTAGACATAGTTGATTTGCAAAATTATATTGAAGCTACAACCAATACAGACCTAATTTCAGTTTTTAATAGTCTGCGATGTGGTTCTAGAAATCACCTTAGAAGTTTTGTATTTGGTATCGAAAATTCTGGTAGTACTTATGAGCCTCAATTTTTAACTTCAGAGGAATATAATACTATAATTAACGGAAGCCATGAACGATGTAATTAACTATTTAGTTTAATTATAAATTATTGGTTTTTAAGTATTTCTGATTAATATCATGGTAGCAAAATTTTAATAACAATACATTTAACATGTTTAATTTAAATAAATAAAAAAATGAAAAATGCAATTTTAACAATAGTGTTAGTTGCGTTAAGTGCAACAACTATTTTCGCACAAGACAGAGACAGAGACCAAGTTAGGGATCAAGATCGTTTAATGTTGGTGGATGGTGATGTTTTACAAATTAGAGACCGAGATCAAGTACGTTTACAAGATAGAGTAACTCTAAATGATGGAACTGTATTAAATACAGATGGTACATATCAAACAAAAGAAAAGAAAAAATTAAAACTTCAAAACGGTCAATGTTTAGATATGAATGGTGTAATGTACCAAAATGAACACCAATACAGACAAATGGTACAAAAAGAGAATAAAGGTTTAACTAAAGAGCAAGTGCAAGAAAGAAATCAAAACAGATCTCATTACATGCTTGTTGATGGTGAAGTTATTCAAATTCAAAATCAATCTCAATTGAGATTACAAAATCAAATAAAGTTGGGTAATGGTACAGTTGTTAATCCAGATGGCTCTTATCAAACACAACAAAAAAAACAATTACGCTTACAAGAGGGAGAGTGTTTGAATATGGATGGTGAAATGTTTAAAAACACATATCAACATCGAAAAAAAATAGCCAAAAAAAATAAGCTGAATAAAAAGAACAAGCTAAACAAAAAGGCTAATAAGAAAAATAAGGTTAACAAAAAGACCATGAAGAAAGGTAACTAAAGAAATAAGGGGTTTAAGTTTTTTTAAATCCCTTTTTCGATTTAACTAAAGTGTAAAGTGATGAAAAATTTTCAATATATGCTGGCACTTTTAGTCCTTTTACTTTTCAGTAATCATATGATAGGTCAAAAAATTAAAAGTGTAAACCAGAACTCAAAAACAAAAGATTCTACAGAAGTTAAGCATGAAAAAGACTCAAGCTATGTGTCATTAAATCTCAGCTACATAAGCGATGCTGTTTTTTTAGGAAGAAAAGATTCTGTAGCTATGCCATATTTATATGCTTCGGCAATGTACCATCATAAGTCTGGTATTTATGGAATGGGCTCATTATCTTATCTCACAAAAGCAAATGAAAGTAGAGTAGATTTGTTTTTGGCATCATTAGGGTACGATTTCTCATATAACAATTTTGATGGTGATATATCCATTACAAAGTATTTTTTCAATGAGGATAGTTATAATGTTATTTCTCAAGTTAGCGCTGATGTAACAGTAGTTTTAAGTTACGACTTTCAGTATTTTAACTTAGCCGCCACAGCCGCAAATTATTTTAATAATAATAGTACTTCAGATTTCTTCTTGTCTACAGAAGTAAGTCACGATTTCATAACACGTAATCAAAAGTTTCAAATATCACCTTCTGTTGGTTTGTATTTCGGATCTCAAAATTTCTATCAAGAGTATTACACAAATAGAGGAAGTAGTGGTCAAGGACAAGGCCAAGGTCAAGGAGGTACTGTAAACTCAACAAGTGGTTATAACATAACTGTAGAAGAGAGTGAAACATTTAATATAATGGCTATTGAGTTTGGCTTACCAGTTTGGTACGAAGCAGAGCCTTTTATCTTTATGTTTTACCCTACTTACGTCATCCCTCAAAGTCCATCAAGACTCATAGTAGATGATGTAGTTTATGAAGAAGACTTGGATCCTACATTATATTTTGTATTGGGTGTAAGTTTAAAAATATAAGCGCTAAAAAAAGCTTGTTTATTGTTTTGGTAACCTTTGTTACTAAGTGAAAGTTGAACGCAACTTAATTTTGAATCAAATTAAAAAAGAAATGTATAAACTAAAATATCTTATCACATTCGTTTTAGTAGGTTTTATATCTGGCAATTATGCTCAGGAAATACAACCTATTTCAAAGACTGAAGTATTGAATAGGGTTTCAGAGGCAAATCAACAGATAAAAATTTCGGTTGAAGCTTTTAATGAGGCCAAAGCAGATTACAGGCAGACCAATGCTGTGTTCTTACCAAACATTAGTGTATCTCACACTGCAATAGCTACTACAAATCCATTAATGGCTTTTGGTTCAAAACTAAATCAAGAGATTGTAACTCAAGCAGATTTTAATCCCGATGCGTTAAACAATCCTAGTCAAATTCAAAATTATTCTACGGTTTTCGAGTTTCAGCAACCCTTAATTAATATGGATGGGTTTTACCAACGTAAAGCCGCAAAGTATAAAATGGAAGCTATGGCTTTGCAAACAGATAGAGTTAAGGATTACGTTAATTTTGAAGTCGAAAATGCCTATATGCAATTGCAATTGGCATACAAAGCTGTGGCTGTATTAGAAAAAGCTTTAGAAGCAACAGAGGCTAATTTAAAATTGGCACAAAATAGTTTTGACCAAGGCTACTTGCAAAGATCTGATGTGCTCTTGGTTGAAGTGAGAGTAACAGAGGTAAAGAATCAATTACAAACAGCAAGGAGTAATGTGAAAAACGCTTCAAACTACTTATCATTTTTAATGAATGATACTTCAGATGTGGTTTTAAAACCTCAGGACTCTCTACAGTTGGAAACTACCGTCTTAGAAACGGATAAAAGTCTTAATGAAGAACGTGCAGACATAAAAGCGATGCAATTAGCGGCCAATGCAAGAGAAACCATGTACAAGTCAGATAAAATGACATTTTTACCAACATTGAATGCCTTTGGTAGCTACCAATTGTATGACGATAGTTTATTTCAGTTTGGTGCTGATGGTTATTTGGTTGGTGCCGAATTAAAATGGAACATCCTTCAAGGTACCAAACGTTTTGGAAAAGCCAAAAAATCTAAGGCTACTCTAGAAAAATCAAAATTAGAGTATCAGCAATATGTATCCAAAAGTCAATTAGAACTGAATAAAACTAAGCGATTACTTCAGGATATGGAAAGTAAACTAGAGTTATCAAAATTAGCAATGGAACAGTCTAAAGAAGCTTTAAGAATTAGAACAAACCGATTTAAAGAAGGCTTAGAAAAAACAACAGATTTGCTTATTGCAGAAACGCAATTTGCACAAAAAGAACTCGAATATTACCAAACCATTTTTGAATATAATAGCACAAAAGCGTATTTAAATTTTTTAACCATAAACTAAAATGAAGACATTATCTATACATAAATTATTTGCCGTTATCACTTTACTAGGATTGTTAAGTTGTGGTAGCGAAGACAAAAAAGCAGTTGCAGACAACTCGCCAGCTATTACTGTAAAAGTAGCACAGGTTAGCGACAATAATGATAGCCCATTTTTAGCGGTAAGCGGAAAAATTCAAGCCGAAAACAGTGCTAATTTAAGTACAAGAATGATGGGTTACGTCAATAACGTACCTGTAAATGTTGGCGATAAAGTAAGCAAAGGACAATTGTTAGTAGCAATTAATAATGCTGATTTACAAGCGCAAAAGGCTCAGGTAAATGCAAATATCACAAAAGCTACAGCAGCTTTTAATAACGCTAAAAAAGATTACGAGCGTTTTAAGTCGCTATTTGCTCAAAACAGTGCCTCTCAAAAAGAAATGGATGATATGACAGCCAATTACGAGATGGCAAAAGCAGGTCTTGAAGCTGCAAAACAAATGAAAAATGAAATTAATGCTCAATTTGCTTATACTAATATTACTGCACCATTTAGCGGAGTTATTACAAGCAAAAATGTAAAAAAAGGAGACATGGCAAATCCAGGTCTGCCTTTAATTTCAATAGAAGCACCAGGCGATTTTGAAGTGGTTGCAATGGTTCCAGAAACCGAAATTTCAGAAATAAAAAAAGATACAAAAGTAAATGTAAATGTAAAATCTATTAACCAAACTATTTCTGGAAAAGTTACCGAAGTAAGCACATCTGCAGCACAAACTGGCGGACAATATTTAGTCAAGATAACCTTAGATAAAACAGATGCGAAAATTCTATCAGGAATGTTCACAACGGTACAATTTCCTGTAGAAAGAAAAGCAGAAACTTCAATGGTTTTAATACCAAAAGAAGCTATTGTAAATAACGGTCAGTTAAGCGGAGTTTATACGGTAAGCCAAAGTAATACAGCTATTTTACGTTGGTTGCGTTTAGGTAGAGCTTTTGGAAATGAAGTGGAAGTATTATCAGGTTTAAATGCAAATGAAAGTTATATCGTTTCAGCTGAAGGAAAGTTGTTCAACGGAGCAAAAATTAATATTCAATAAGCAATCGCGGTAAGCATTAACAAGAAATTCAAGAAAAAATGAAAGAAGGTTTAGCAGGAAAAATTGCCAAAGTCTTTATGACATCGAAGCTTACAGTGCTTTTAATGATTGTTTTTATGGTCATTGGTGTGTACAGCTCGTTTTTAATTCCTCGTGAAGAAGAGCCGCAAATTGATGTGCCTATGGCAGACATTTTTGTAGGTTATCCTGGTGCAAGTCCAACCGAGGTTGAATCTAGAGTTATCAAGCCTTTAGAGCAATTAATTTCGAATATAAAAGGTGTAGAATATGTGTATTCTACGTCTATGAAAGAGCAAGGAATGGTCATCGTTCAGTTTTATGTTGGTGAAGATATCGAACGTTCTTTTGTGAAACTTTACAACGAAATCAATAAGCATATGGATCAAATGCCTGAAGGTGTAACGTTTCCATTAGTAAAAACACGTGCTATTGATGACGTGCCAATGCTTGGGTTGACGTTGTGGAGTGAGCATTATGACGATTTCCAATTAGGGCAAATGGCTCAAGAATTAGAAGCCGAAATTAAAAAAGTAAATGATGTTGCCATTACACATAAAATAGGTGGTAGAGAACGTCAAATACGTGTTGTTTTAGATAAGGATAAATTAGCGAGTGCAGGCTTAGACTTTTTATCGGTTTCTGAAATGATTAAAGCTAACAATGCTCAATTAAATAGCGGCACTTTTGATAAAAATGATACCGAATTTGTGGTAAACACAGGCAAATTTTTAGAATCGATGACCGATGTTGAAAATTTAGTTGTTGGTGTTCAGCAAAATCAGCCTATCTATTTAAAGCAAGTGGCGAAAATTGTTGATGGTCCTGAAGTACCTCAAAATTACGTTAGTCTTGGTTTTGGTCAAGCTAGTGAAAAGGCAAGCGATTACAAATCTGAATATCCAGCAGTAACTATTTCGGTAGCAAAACGAAAAGGTGCAGATGCGATGAAAATTGCAGATGTCATCATTGATAAAGTAGAGCATTTACGTAAAACGTTAATCCCTGATGATGTTCACGTAGAAATTACTAGAAATTATGGCGAAACAGCGTCACACAAAGTATCAGAATTATTATTACATCTTATTGGTTCTATCATCGCAGTAACATTTGTTGTAATGTTGGCAATGGGTTGGCGTGGTGGATTGGTCGTGTTTTTATCGGTGCCAATTACATTCGCATTAACGCTGTTAAGCTACTATATGCTGGATTATACGCTTAACCGAATTACCTTATTCGCACTAGTATTTGTAACTGGTATTGTGGTAGATGATTCCATTATCATTGCCGAAAATATGCATAGGCATTTTGAAATGAAACGCTTGCCTTTTAAACAAGCGGCTCTTTATGCCATTAACGAAGTAGGTAACCCAACTATTTTGGCAACATTTACCGTAATAGCTTCGGTATTGCCTATGGCGTTTGTGTCTGGATTAATGGGACCATATATGGCGCCAATGCCAATTGGAGCGTCTATTGCGATGATATTATCATTATTTGTAGCCTTAACCATTACACCATATTTAGGTTATATTTTCTTGCGTGAAAAAGATAAAAAAGGAGCAGAAGAGAAGCCTAAAAAACCTTTAGAAGACACATTAATTTACAAATTCTACGAAAAATTTGAACGTCCGTTAATTGAAAGCTCTTCTAAACGTTGGTTATTTTTAGGATTGACTTTTATTCTTTTGATGGGAACAATGGTGATGTTTTTCACCAATTCGGTAGTTGTAAAAATGTTACCGTTTGATAACAAAAACGAATTTCAGGTAGTTATCGATATGCCAGAAGGGACAACCTTAGAACGAACTGCGGTTGTGGCTCAAGAAATTTCCCAATATTTATCAACGCGACCAGAAGTGGTTAACTATCAAAATTATATTGGGACTTCGGCGCCAATTACATTTAATGGATTGGTACGTCATTACGATTTGCGTGGTGGAAGTAATATGGCGGATATCCAAGTGAATTTAATTGATAAAGGAGAACGTAGTGCTCAATCTCACGATATTGCAAAATTATTACGTCCCGACATTCAAAAGATAGCTTCAAAATATAATGCGAATGTTAAGGTTGTTGAAGTTCCACCAGGTCCACCAGTATTATCAACTTTAGTGGCTGAAATTTATGGTCCTGATTATGATAAGCAAATGGAAATTGCTAATGAAGTTCAAAACATATTGAATAATACAGAAGATGTTGTTGACGTCGATTGGATGGTAGAAGCAGATCAAAAAGAATTTCAATTCACCATAGATAAAGAAAAAGCAATGCTTTACGGTGTAGCACCAAAGCAAATTGCTTATACCATGAATATGGCATTATCAAACAGACCGTTAACCGTTTTGTATGATGAAGATGCTGTAAATCAAATAGGTTTGGTATTGGCTTTAGATGAAAAGGAAAAGTCAACCATTCAAGATATTTCGCAACTAAAAGTGAAATCGCAACAAGGTAACTTAGTGCCAATTGTAGATTTGGTTGATATTACTGAAACTACAAGTGCAAAAAGCATTTATCGTAAAAATCAAAAACGCGTTGTGTATGTTTTAGGTGATATGGCTGGCGAATTAGAAAGTCCTGCGTATGCGATTTTAGGAATGGAAGAGAAACTAAAAGCAATTCCGTTACCACAAGGCTACGAAATTAACGAAATGTATTTAGGACAGCCAGAATTTGAAGATGATTACACCGTAAAATGGGATGGAGAATGGCAAATCACTTTGGAGGTGTTTAGAGATTTAGGAATAGCATTTTTAGGAGCAATTGCTTTAATCTACATCTTAATTGTAGGTTGGTTCCAAAACTTTAAAGCACCAATAGTAATGATGGTTGCCATACCATTATCAATGATTGGAATTATTCTAGGTCATTGGTTAATGGGTGCATTTTTTACCGCAACATCATTTATTGGTATGATTGCGTTAGCGGGAATTATGGTGCGTAATTCGGTATTACTCATCGACTTTATCAATCTAAGATTAGAAGAAGGTGTGCCATTAAAACAAGCCGCAATAGAAGCAGGAGCAGTGCGAACAACACCAATATTATTAACAGCAGGAACAGTAGTAATAGGTGCATTCGTCATCTTGTTTGACCCGATATTTCAAGGATTAGCTATTTCGTTAATGGGCGGAACTATCGTTTCGACTGTATTAACCTTATTAGTTGTGCCTTTAGTGTATTATATGATAGAACGTAAAAAACACAAGTAAAATGAAATTAGTTATTGTAACAGCAGTAGAAGAGTTTCAAAATGAAGTTTTGAAATTATTCAAAAGTGCCAATATAGATAGTTTTAGTGCGTCAGATATAGATGGCTACAAAAACATACCAAACTTATTGGCAACATCAAGTTGGTTTCCTAGCGTTAAGGGAGGAAGCGAATCTCATATGTTTTTCTCATTTACAGAAGAAGAGCAAATAGAGCGTCTATTTCATCTTATTGCAGAATTTAATTCAAAAATTGAAACCAATAATCCTATCAGAGGAGTTGTATTACCTATTGAAAAATATATTTAAAATTTAAAATTATGATTAACAGATACATTAGAGCAATCGCAGGAACATTTGTCATTATAAGTGTCCTTTTAGGCATGTATGTCAATGAAAATTGGTTATGGTTTACCATTTTTGTTGGAGCCAATTTATTGCAGTCATCAATCACCAAATGGTGTTTAATGGAAGATATTTTAAGAAAAGTAGGGATTAAAGACTCAAAAGAATCCTGTAATTAGTAGCAACTAGAGTGTTAAAAAAAGTCCAGTGCCTATTTTAGGTCTGGGCTTTTTTTTATGTAAATATTTGAAATTGAGAAGAAAACATGATTAATATCATAATCTATAGTGCGCGCTCTTAGTACCTTTAATGGTATATATAGAAACTAAAAATTTCATAATTATGGAACTCGCAAATAAAACAAAAACAAGGGTTTATACCTTCGGTAATAAGAAAGCCGATGGTAATAGCTCCATGAGAAATTTGCTAGGAGGTAAAGGTGCCAACCTAGCGGAAATGAGTGCAATTGGTATTCCTGTGCCTCCTGGATTCACCATTACTACAGAGGTTTGTACAGAGTACAATCAATTAGGGAAAGACGAAGTTATCAATCTTATTAATAGCGAAGTGGAATTAGCAGTGGCTAAGATTGAAAAAACCATGAACACCAAATTTGGTGATGCTAAAAATCCGTTGTTATTATCAGTGCGTTCCGGAGCTAGAGTTTCTATGCCAGGAATGATGGATACTGTATTGAATTTAGGATTGAATGATGATGTCGTTGAAGGTCTTGCTAAGAAAACCAAAAACGAACGCTTTGCTTGGGATTCATATAGACGCTTTGTACAAATGTATGGTGGTGTTGTTATGGGTGTAAAAGCTATAAATAAGGAAGACTTAGATCCTTTTGAAGAAATTATAGACAATTTAAAAGAAAAACGTGGTATTGCTTTAGATACTGAGTTTACGGTTCAAGATTTAAAAGATTTAGTTTTCGACTTTAAAAAAGCAATTTACAGACGTATAGGAAAAGAATTCCCAGCTAATCCTTGGGATCAGCTTTGGCTAGCTGTTATGGCTGTTTTTGATAGCTGGAACGGAAAACGTGCGGTTTATTATAGAAATATGCATGGTTATCCAGCAGATTGGGGAACAGCTGTGAATGTGCAAGCTATGGTATTCGGAAACATGGGTGAAAATTCAGGAACTGGTGTTTGCTTTACTCGCGATGCAGGTTCTGGTGAGAATTTATTTAATGGTGAGTATTTAATCAATGCTCAAGGTGAAGATGTGGTTGCAGGTGTTCGTACTCCTCAACAAATCACTAAAATTGGATCTCAACGTTGGTCTGAATTAGCACAAATCACAGAGAAGCAAAGAAAAAATTTGTACCCATCTTTAGAAGAAGTAATGCCAGAGATTTTCAAGGAATTAAATGGCTACCAACAAATTTTAGAAAACCATTATCGTGATATGCAGGATATGGAATTTACCATTCAAGAAGGTAAGTTGTGGATTCTTCAAACACGTAACGGTAAGCGTACAGGTGCAGCTATGGTAAAAATCGCCATGGATTTATTAAAGCAAAAAATAATATCTGAAGAAGAAGCTTTATTAAGAATAGAACCTAATAAATTAGATGAATTATTGCATCCTGTTTTTGATCCTAAAGCTTTAAAATCTGCACATGTTATTGCTCAAGGTTTACCAGCTTCTCCTGGTGCTGCTACTGGTCAATTAGTATTCTTTGCTGAAGATGCTGATAAATTTAAAAACTCAATACTTACAAGAATTGAAACCTCTCCTGAGGATTTAGAAGGTATGAATTTGGCTAAAGGTATTCTAACAGCTCGTGGAGGTATGACATCGCATGCTGCTGTAGTTGCCAGAGGTATGGGTAAATGTTGTGTATCTGGTGCAGGTGCTTTAAAAATCAACTATAAAACTAAAACCATGTGGGTAGAAGGAAAAGAATATCACGAAGGTGATTGGATTTCTATCAACGGATCTACAGGTAATATTATAGATGGTAAGGTAGCTACCATAGAGCCAGAATTAACAGGTGAGTTTGCTGAAGTAATGAAGTTGTCTGATAGATACAGTAGTATGAAAGTACGTACCAATGCAGATACTCCAGAAGATGCTAAAGTAGCACGTAATTTTGGTGCAACAGGAATTGGTTTAACACGTACCGAACACATGTTCTTCGAAGTAGATCGTATCAAAGCGATGAGAGAAATGATTCTGTCTGACACCGTTAAAGGTCGTAAACAAGCATTGGCTAAACTGCTTCCTATGCAACGTGAAGATTTTGAAGGTATTTTTGAAGCTATGGAAGGTCTTCCTGTAACCATTCGTTTATTAGACCCACCTTTACATGAGTTTGTGCCTCACCAGTTAGCTACTTTAAGAGAGTTGGCAGATGAGATGCATGTCTCTTTAGAATCTGTTAAGATTAAAGTTGCGGATTTGGAAGAATTCAACCCAATGTTAGGTCATCGTGGTTGTCGTTTAGGAAACACATATCCTGAAATTACAGAAATGCAAACACGAGCTATCATTGAAGCAGCCTTAAACTTGAAGAAAAAAGGCATTGAAACCAAACCAGAAATCATGGTGCCATTAGTTGGTACTTATGATGAGTTTGTGGCTCAAGAAACAATCATTAGAGAAACAGCAGAAGCCATTTTTGCTGAAAGAAAAGATAAAGTAGACTATTTTGTAGGAACCATGATAGAGATTCCTCGTGCAGCGCTCTTAGCAGATAAAATCGCTAAACGAGCCGATTTCTTCTCTTTTGGAACCAACGATTTAACACAAATGACCTTTGGTTATTCTAGAGATGACGCTGGTAAATTCTTACCTATATATCTTGAACAGGGTATTCTTAAACACGATCCATTTGAGGTATTAGATCAAGAAGGTGTTGGACAGTTAGTAACAATGGGTACACAGCGAGGCCGTAGTACAAACCCTAAATTAAAAGTTGGAATTTGTGGAGAACATGGTGGTGAACCATCTTCTGTAGAATTCTGCTACAATAACGGTTTAGATTATGTAAGCTGCTCTCCTTATCGAGTTCCAATTGCGAGAGTTGCTTCTGCACAAGCAGCCATTAAAGCAATACTAAGCTAACATTTTCTTTTTGTATTAAAACTTCCTAAGACTTTCTTAGGAAGTTTTTTTTGCATTAAACTTTAGCATTTTAAACTAAAAATTAGTTAAAATATGTAACATATTGAGATTGTTTACGTCACATAAGTGTAAATAAATTAATATCATGGAATCTAATTATCATACGCTTAAACGCACAGACAATCAATTATTGGTTATTACTCATCTTGCACAGATGCTAACCTATATAACAGGATTTGGTGGTTTAATAGTACCGCTAATTCTTTGGGCAACACAAAAGGATAGAGTAGATGGCATGGACGAGCATGGTAAAGCTATAATAAACTTTCAATTGAGTATGATAATCTACTTTTTCTTAAGTATTATTTTAATTCCTGTATTTTTTATAGGACTTATACCTCTTATGTTAGTATGTATTTTATCATTTGTAATGCCAATTATAAACGCCATAAAAGCTAGTAATGGAGAATTACCTAGCTACCCATTATCTCTTAGTTTTATTAGTTAGTTAGCATTTCTGAAATACTTCAGAGTTAAAGAGATAGTCGAAAAACGCTCACAGAAATGTGGGCGTTTTTGTTTGTTTAGAAAAAAAACAAGCAATTACAGAAAAATCAAATTTAGTTTAGGTAATTAAATATTATGTTTGTTTTTGCTTAGTTATGTTCAATAATTTTAGACATATTTTATTTCTTTTTCTGTTCAGTTTTTCATTGGCTTATTCTCAAAACCCAGTGATAGAACACATGTCTAATGTCTCTAATTTACCTGATGTAGAATTTTATGATATAACAGAAGATAACGAACATTATATTTGGCTTGCAGCAGATAAAGGTTTGTATCGTTATGATGGCAAAACCTATGAGCGTTTTAGCCACCCTAAACAAAAGGCAAATTCCTTATTTCAATTAAAGTTGGACACTAATGGAAAACTTTGGTCAAACAATATTTACGGTCAAATTTTTTATGTTGAAAATGATAGTTTAAAGCTTTTTTTTGATGCTAGTAAATTAGTAAAAGGACAATTAGCTCCTTATGAAATTTCAGAAAATAACATCAGATTATTTACTGTAACAGGAATTTACGATATAGACAAAACCACAAAAAATATTACTGAAGTTTTTGAAGGTATGTGTATTAGTAATGCTAATGATAATCAAACTAATTACACATTTGCAATTAATTTTGAAGGTGAAATAAAACGCCATCGTTTATATAAATTCGAAAATAAAGAAGCTGTAAAAATTCTAGAAATAACAAGTACAAAGCGTATACAATCTCCTAAATTATTCGCTTTTAAAGAGTTTGTCTTATTAACGCACAATAGCGCAAATGGTAATATTATTTACCGTGTTGATAAAGTTAAAAACACATCAAAAAAACTAAAAACACCTTCTAGATTAGAGAACGAAACCATTTACAACATTTTAAATATTAATGACAACTATTGGTTTTTAACAAGTTCTGGTGCGTTTGTATATTCATTTAACGACGATAAGTTTACGTTTAGAGAACAACTTTTCACTTCAGAATCTATTACAGATGTGCTAATAGATTTTAATAATAATTACTGGTTTACAACTTTAGATAACGGTGTTTTTGTATCTCCAAATCTAAATATAAGACACGTAGAACTAAGTAATACCGAAGCTAAAGTAACAGCATCTGTTGCACTACAAAACAATGATTTTGCATTGGGAACAAACAATGGAAAGCTTTTGTTTTACAACCAAGATCAACTTGTAAAAACACTTCAATTACCTGGTAAAAAGTTTATTGGTAAACTTTATTTCGATACTGCAAAGCAACAATTAATAGTTAGTATTAATGCTTCTGATTCTTTTGTAATAGATTTAAAAACCTATAAAATTAAAGATGTTGCAAATACTTTTTCAGTAGCAAAGACCTTTTCAAAAATTGATGAGAATACTTTGTTTTATGGTAATTACAGACAAGGTGTCGTATATAAAAACCCATTCACTTTACCTATAAAAAACAGCATTCGTAACAGTCGTGTAAAGGCATCTGCAGTAATCGATAATTTATTGTTTGTGTCTTATATTGATGGATTATATAAATATGATTTAAATACATTTTCTTCTGAAGAAATTAGATTTAAATCAAATAATTTAATGGTTAATGCAATTGCTAAAAGTGATACTGTAATTTTGTTAGCAACGCAGCATAATGGCTTATTACAATTAGAAAAAGGCATTTTAACCAAACTAGAAATACATTTACCTGAAAATCTTCAAATTAACAATATAAAGTTTGATGACAATGTATTGTGGATTTCAACCGATTCAGGCTTATTTCAATACAATATCAAAACTAGTGTTCTAAAGTCCTTAAGCACTCAAGATGGTCTAAACACTGCGGTAAACGATTTTCTCATTCTTGATGATAAAATTATTGTTACATTACCAAAAGCATTTTATATACTTCCTAAAAAAGACGGTCTATTTAAAGCATTTAATACTTCAGATGTTAGGATAGAAGAAATAAGTATTAACGACCGTGATACGTTGCTTCAAGCCAAATACAAGTTGCCTTATAATTTAAATAAAATCGGAATTAAATTCAATTCAAACGGATTTCAAACCAACCAACATGTCAATTATCAATATCGAGTAAAACAGATAGATACAAGTTGGAAAAGCATACCATTAAACACACATTTTGTTAATTTTAATAGCTTGTCTAATGGTACATATACGTTTGAGCTTAAAGCCCAAAATGTAAGTGCTCAAAGTCCAGTTTTTGCAACACCAATAACTTTTGTAATTGCTAAGCCGTTTTGGGAAACCTACTGGTTTTATGCCCTTGTTTTATTTGTTTTTCTGGGTTTGTTCTGGTTATATTTTATAAGACGATTAAGGCAAAAAGAAGCGCAGCGCATTGCAGAAATAGATAAGATACTAATCGATAAAAAAATAACAAATTTAAGGTTAGAAAACTTAAGGTCTCAAATGAATCCGCATTTTATTTTCAATGCCTTAAACTCTATTCAAGATTATATTATTTCAAATGAAAAAGAGTTGGCAAGTTCATATTTAGTAAAGTTTAGCCGATTGATAAGAATGTATTTGGATTATAGTCAACAAAACGAAATTACTTTAGAAGAAGAGCTAAATGCCTTAAAACTGTATTTAGAATTAGAAAAAGTTAGATTTGAAGACGAGCTAACTTATAGCTTAAATGTAGATAAAAAGCTAAATGTTAGACAAATAAAAGTTCCTTCGTTATTCATTCAACCTTACGTAGAAAATGCATTAAAACATGGACTATTACACAAATCTGATGAGCGATTATTAAAGATTGAAGCTAAAGCAATTAATGACAATACGCTTCTAATTACAGTAGAAGATAACGGAATTGGAAGACAGCAATCTGAAGCCTTAAAACGAAGTGATAAACCACATAAACCCTTTGCTACCAAAGCAAACGAAGAACGTGTAAGGCTTTACAAAAACAAATTAAAACGAAATATTAATATAGAAATTATAGATTTATATAATTCTAATCAACAATCAACTGGTACAAAAGTGGTAATCACCATGCCAATACAATAAATTATGAAGGCTATAATCATTGACGACGAAAAGCGCGCAAGACATTTATTGTCTAATTTAATAACAGAACATTGCCCAAGCATAGAAGAGATTAATGAAGCTTCAGATTTAAAGTCTGGTGTAGATTTAATTAAAACAGAGCATCCAGATATCGTCTTTTTAGATATTGAAATGCCCAATCAGTCAGGTTTAGATATTTTAGAATATTTCCCTAATCAGATAGATTTTAAAATCATTTTTGTAACAGCATATAACCAATATGCAATAGAAGCTTTTAAGCTTTCGGCAGTAGATTACTTACTAAAACCTGTTGATATTACAGAACTTAAAGAAGCGGTTACAAAAGCAAAAGAAGCTATTGAAGCCAACAATTTAAGTGATCAATTAAATAAGTTACGAGACTCTTTAAGGCAACTATCAATCGATAAAATAGCTTTAGAAATTCCTAAAGGCATCCTTTTTGCATCGCATAACGACATTGTTTATTTTGAGGCAGATGGTATGTACACCAACGTACAATTGGTAGAAGGAAAGCAAAAAACCATTTGTAAACCGTTAAAGCATTTTGTAGAGCAATTATCTAAAAACGCTATGTTTTTTAAGTGTCATCGTTCTTATTTAATCAACTTAAAATATGTTGAAGAATTAGTGAAAGATGATGGTGATTATCTATTGATGAGTAATCAAAAACGAATTCCAATTTCTAAGTCAAAACGTGATCAGTTTTTAGAAGTTGTAAAAGAAACTTTCTTATAGGTTTTTATAATTTGTCATTCAGAGCGTAGCGAAGAATCTGTAAAACTCTTTCAGAAAAAAACTAACTGTTTTTAGAAAAAACTACTTTAATCTGCTAGTGTTTAGTTTTTTATTTGACAAAAACTAAAAATACTATCATGAAAAAAGTTGTCCTATTTATTGCTTTAGCGTTATGCTACGGTACATCTCAAGCTCAATTTGGTAAAATGTTAAAAAAGAAAGCCAAAGCAGCGGTAGAGAAGAAGTTAGATAAAAAAGAAGATACAAGTTCGTCTTCAAAAACTGAAAATTCTTCAGGAATGGTTGGAAGTTCTTCAACATCTAACCAGAATTCTTCAAAAACAGAATACACAGATGAAGAATTTAAAGCAGAATTAGCCAAAAAATATCCAAACGATCAAGCTAAACAAGATTTATATTACCAAAAATATCTTGAAAAAAAGCAACAACAAGCAGAAGCTAACAAACCAAAATCAGCAACAAAAATAGGAGACGAATTTTTATACATGTCTTACCCTTTTGCAATGACTAAAGGGATGAGTGCAGTTGGTGTAGACCGTGTAAAACTTAGACGTCAAATGACAGATATGGGTGATAATGTAGATTTATTACCATATCAAGATCCAGAATATGCTTGGTTACGTTTCTTAACTACACCAGAATTAGTAATGATGTCACCAAAAGGATATATTGGTTACGAGTTAGTTTCTGGTATGTTTACAACCAAAGTTGGTGCAGACAGATCTCAAACTTTAGAGCTTGGTACTGGTATGCCAATACTTGTTAGAGGTATGCTTATTGCAGAAGATGTGTTTGTTATTTACGCAGGTTCTCATGAAGGCGGACACGCTTTTAATGTGCCATCATACATGCATCAAAACGATATTACAGTTTTAAATATCATAGGAAAAGGCGAGCAAGAATTTCATTTAGATTGGTTAGAAAAAGCAAAGCCAATTGTACAAGAGTTTGAAGCCACATTAAAAGCAAATTACGATGCAGCTGCAAAAGCAAAAACAGATGCTATAAAAATGCCAAAAGCAGGAGCAATGAACAGTAATACCTCTTTAGTCAACTTTGCTAAAGAAAAAGTATCTGCTACAATAGCAAAAGATGGCGCAAAACTTTTAAAGTTAAATATAGAATCTAACGACTGGAATATTGTTAAAAACAAATACACAGGACACATTATGTATCGTTGGATTAAAGGTGCATTTACAGAAAAAAATAAAAATAACGATTGTTATCTACAAGGGTTTTTAATCAAACAACAATATAACGGAAGCGGTTATAGTAGTTCAGAATTTGGAGGAATTATCCATGGACAAATGCCTTACGGACAAATCATGAGCTGTGAGAATGCTAATTAACGAGGAATAATTAAAGCACCTTACGGTGATTACATAGCCTGTATAAAGTAATTATTAATAAGTTAAATTAAAGTTTTAAAAAGAGTTTACAAGTTGTAAGCTCTTTTTTTCATTCAGAAAGAAATTAGAGCTATTCAGAAAAAAGCAAATTGAAAACCTTACATGTAGTAGTTGTTTTGTAGTTGAAAATAAAAATAAATCTCAACTACAATGAAAAAAACATTACTCTTATTTACAACCTACCTATGTTTGGGAGTGTCTGCAATTTTTGCTCAAAATGTAAACATTCCAGATTTCAACTTTAAAAATTATTTGTTAAACAATCCTACAATTAATACAAATTCTGATACGGAAATTTCGGTAGCTGAAGCGCAAGCTTTTACAGGAACAATATCGGCTACAAGTCTAGGAATTACAGACTTAACAGGAATTGAAGCTTTTGTAAATATAACTACATTAGAAGTATATTCAAATATTTTAACATCATTAGATGTTAGTAACAACACCAGTTTAACACGATTACATTGTGCAAATAACCAAATAACCACAATAGATGTTAGTGGTATTCCGACATTAAATCAAATTCATTGTCAAAATAATCAGTTGGTAGAATTAAATTTAGCTAATGGAAACAATGCTAATTTTACATACATGAAATCTTACGGAAACCCTAATTTAACGTGTATTCAACATGATGCTAATTACACACCTTCGTATACTAATGCTGGTCAATATGCACAAGGATGGACAAGAGATGCAAACTCTAGCTATTCTTCTAACTGTAATTATGGACCTATTTATGTAGATGCCAATGCTTCTGGAGCTAATAACGGAAGCTCTTGGACTGATGCCTACACAACCATTGATGCTGCATTAGCTGGTGCTACACCAAATAGTAAAATATGGGTAGCTAAAGGTGTTTATAAACCTACAGCTCAAAACACGCCTTTAGAAATAAATGATACTAGTATTGCTATTTATGGAGGTTTTAATGGTACTGAAACTCAACTATCAGATAGAGATTTAACAGTAATAAATACAACTAATGCAACTATTATTACAGGTGACATGAATGACGATGATATTGATGGCGATTTTACATCTAACAAATCTGATAATGCCGATAGATTAATTTTAGTTGATGCTACAAACATTACTATTGACGGTTTTGTTTTAGAAAATATTTACGATACCTCAAGTAATGTTAACAGTCAAGATAATGGAGTTATTTATTCAAAATACAACGGTGCTTCTACTTGGATAGAAAACTTGACTATTAAGAATAGTATTTTTAAGAACAATTACAGTAACGACTTTTTAATAAAAGGATTTGGTTTAAAAGACAATTTTAAATTACAAAATGTAAGTTTTACAAATAATATAAGTACTGGACAAAGTATTATTTTATTACTTGCAGATCGTTTTAACGAAATTTATGCAAACTTTACAAATGTGTTGTTTGCAAACAACCAAACTAAATTTTCGGTGATAAACGCATACAGAATTCCTGATGGTTCTTTTACAAACTACAGAGACTTAGATTTAATAATTACTAACTCATCTTTTATAAATAATAATGTAGTAAATACCAATAATACATCTTATGGTCAAGCTATTATTATGGGATCTGATAATACTTTAGGACATTTAGAGATAAATAACTCTATCTTTTTTGGCAATACGTTAAACGGAGTTTATGCAGACAGAGATATTTCTTATGGTACTCAAGGTAATCATTATGAATTAGTAATTAATAATTCAATAACTCAAATTACAAACAATGGAGGTGCATCTGGAGCTTTTGCAGCACCATCATTTACTAATGTTCAAGATTTAGACCCAAATACAGTATCTCTTAATTTAAGTGCAGATTATAAACCAACAGCAAGCTCTACTTATATTATAGATAATGGCGATAATTCATACTACGATGTGGCTTTATTTGGTAATTTAGATTTATCAGGTAATACAAGATTTTTTAATACTACAATAGATTTAGGAGCTTACGAGTACAATTCTACATTAGGAATTGATGCTATTTCTTTAAATACAAATTCAGTAAAACTATACCCAAATCCTGTAAGTGATAGGTTATTTATTAAGTCTACAGAGCTAATTGAAGGCATATCTATTTACAATATTAAGGGTCAGCTTATAAAGCAAACTATTGAAACTACAAACGGTATTGATGTGTCTGTATTACCTTCAGGATTATACATGATTCAAATCAAAACCTCTAACAATACTATTAATCAGAAGTTCCTTAAGGGCTAAGTTGAAGCTACTTCAACTTGATTTAGCGCTCACTTTTGTGGGCGCTTTTTTAACAATGTATTCAAAACAATATCCATGAAAAATTTAAAAAAAATCACATTCGTATTCCTTACAATTTTATTAACCTCTTGTTCATCAGATGATGATTCTAATACTTCAGAAAGTAATTTTATTCTGGTTGGAGATTCTTCTTTTGAAATGAAAGCAGCTTTGGTAGAGCCTTCATTTAATTCTGTTTTTTTAAGTTTAACTAATAGTACTGAGGCAGAAATAACAGCTTCATTTGAAGGTACTACACTTAATAATGTAGATTATTTTTCGGCAAGGATTAATCATTTTGATCTGGCGCCTGGTGAAAGTTATGATTTGTCAGACATTTCAAGTTTAGAATTTATAGTTAATGGAGATGTTATTGGTGCTGAATTTGAAAATGGTATTAGTCAGTTTTATAAAAGTGGAACCAATCCAGATTTAGAGGTTACAGCAGGTAGTATTACAGTATATGATTATTCTGTGGATTCTATTGATTTGTCATTTTCTTTCACAAGAAATGATGGTACAGAAATTTCGGGTTTATATATAGGAAGCTTTTTATATATCACTTCGGGAGATGAATAAATCTTTCTAAAAACAAGAATTTTAAGGTTCATCCATTTGTGATGAACCTTTTTTTTGAACAAAAAAAAAGGCTTACCATTACAGTAAGCCTTTTTAATAAGTAAATGTTGAAATAGCAATATTATTATAAGCTTAGTTATTTAGCATTACTGGCATTACTAGCATAGTTACATGCTCACCTTCATCTAACCCATCAACTGGAGTTAAAATACCAGCTCTGTTTGGTAAACTCATTTCTAACTGAACATCATCAGAGCTTAAGTTATTAATCATTTCTGTTAAGAAGCGAGAGTTAAAACCAATTTGCATATCGTCACCTTGGTAATCACATGTTAATCGTTCTTCTGCTTTGTTGCTGTAATCAACATCTTCTGCAGAGATATTTAACTCAGCACCAGCAATTTTTAAACGGATTTGATGCGTTGTTTTATTAGAGAAAATACTAACACGACGAACAGAATTCAAAAATTGTGTTCTTGCAATAACGAGTTTGTTTGGATTTTCCTTAGGAATTACCGCTTCGTAGTTTGGATATTTACCATCGATTAATCGGCAAATTAACACAGAATTATCAAAGGTAAACTTAGCGTTAGATTCATTATATTCTACTAAAACGTCTTCTTCATTTCCTGCTAAAATTCCTTTTAAAAGATTTAAAGGTTTTTTAGGCATTATAAATTCAGCAGACTCAGTTGCACTTACGTCATCTCTAGTGTATTTTACCAATTTATGAGCATCTGTAGCTACAAAGGTTAAATTATCTTGAGAGAACTGAAAAAACACACCACTCATTACAGGTCTTAAATCATCATTACCTGCAGCAAAAATAGTTTTGCTAATTGCTGTAGCTAAAATGTCTCCCATTATGGTTGTTTTGCTTGCATCTTCTACAGAAACAGCATTTGGGAATTCAGCACCATCAGCATAAGCTAAAGCATATTTACCATGATTAGAACTGATTTCTACAGTATTGTTTTCTTCAACCACAAACGTTAATGGTTGCTCAGGAAACGTCTTTAACGTATCTAATAATAAGCGCGCTGGTAAAGCAATGCTACCTTCAGAATCACTTTCTACATCAATTGTAGAAGACATTGTTGTTTCTAAATCACTAGCCGAAATCGTAAGTTTCGATTGGCTTAATTCAAATAAGAAATTATCTAAAATAGGTAATGTGTTACTGTTATTAATAACACCTCCTAATACTTGAAGTTGTTTGAGTAAATATGTACTTGAAACTATGAATTTCATGCTTAAAATGTAAAATTTTTAAAATTTAAAACGTATCCTACAAATATATCTTAATAGAAGGGTTTTGTAAAACAAACTTATTAACAAATTCTAGGTGTATTTCTTCTTTCTGAAGAAGTTAAAAGCCAAACCAAAAAGACCAAGTAGTGCCAATGGTAATGCCATGTTTAAGAGCTGCCAACTACTACTTTCTTCCTTTATTTTATCTTCATCAAGGTAAGCAATGCTTATTTCTTTGGCTCTAATGTTTATAAGTCCTGTGTCGTCTAAAAGATAATTTACCGTGTTAAGCAAGAATTCTTTATTACCATAAAGAAAGCCTCTATAATCTACACCGAGTTCTAATGGTCTTCTTTGTCTAACATCATTTTTTATAATGTCACCATCTGCAATAACTACCATTTTGGTAGATATACTTTTAGATTGAAAGTTCTTCACCTTAAAAGGTAAAATACGTTGGTCGTATACAGAGGTAAATTCACCCTCTAATAAAACAGCCAAATTTTGTGGGCCAGAATTATATAAACTCTCATCGGGAGATTTGGTAACATCATTTAGAGATATACCAGTTGGTACACCTTCTAATCTAGATTTAGGGGAACTTTGAAGCAGTATTGTTTTATCAACATCATTTTTAAGTGTGTCTATAGGACTTGTAAAATCAAATCTAACAAGCTCTAAGTTTTTAGTTATAGGATGGTCTTGATTTGATGCTGCTAATGGTGCATATTGCCATTGAATTGGTTGCAATTGTGCTTGGCTACCTTCACCTATAGCTAACATAATGGGAGCAGAGTAGAGGTCTTTTACCAAACTAGGATTTACCCTTACACCATATTTAAAAAAGAAATCATTAAGGTTAAGATCTCGCATGATAGAAACAGAAGAGCCAGAATTATTATACAGACTATCCTTATCCATAATAACAGATTCGGTAAGCCATAAGCTTTTGCCACCTCTCATGGTATACTGATCGAGTACCAGTTTTTCTTCTTCAGAAAAAGCTTGAGTTGGTTTAGCAACAACTATTAAATCGTATTGCTTAAGTTTATCTAAAGTGCCTTGAGGATTAGAACTAACACTATCTAAAGTAAACGGAGCAATTTTGTAGTAAGATTGAGCGGTTTGGAGAAAGTCTGCTATATTTATATCAGCGAGTTCTCCATTGCCTTTTAAAACCGCAATGGTTTTGGATTTTGAATTTACAAGCTTGCTAAAAGCATCCGCAAAAGCATATTCTAAACCTTGTACTGAGTTATTGATTTGTTCTGATAGATCTTGAGTAATGCTCTTTTTTAATAACGGGATTTTTACCGTCTGACCTTTATAGCTGGCAAATGCCCAAGGAAAAATAATCTCTTGTGTTACTTTACCAGTGCTATTATCTGTGTTAATATAGGGTTCTAATCCTGTGCGTGTAAGTTCAGCAATAATTTGTTCTCTGGTAGATTCATCTTCAATTGGGTCGATGTAGTTAACCCTAATGTTATTGGTTTTAAGTTGAAATTCTTCAATGATTTGACGTACTTCGGTTTGAAGCAATCTAAATTCTGAAGGAAATTCACCTTCTAAAAAGACATCAATTACTAATGGAGAATCTATGTTGTTAATGATACTGTTAGTAGCATCAGAAAGCGTATAGCGTTTGTCTTTGGTTAAATCGTATCTACCATAAAGTTTACTCGATATAACATTCGCTATAACGAGCCCAACCAACACAACGAGTATGTAAATTAAAGTTTTATTTTTCTTCATTGGTCTCGTAGGTTATTTCTTCTTGATAATGTCTTAATGCTGTTACTTTGTTATTTTCAAAACTGATTTCCACACACTCTTTTTCGCCATTAAAGGCACCAGGTTCTATACCTAAAGCATAGTTCCATTTATTTTTATTATGAGCTTTAAAGCCTTCATCCCAAGTTAACCATTCATATTTACCTAAAAGCGAAGTGATTTTTTCTTTTGAAATGCCAATGAGCGTGTCAGATTCTATAGTATTATCAATCATTTCGTAGCGTAGAGCTGGTTTTTCAATCCAGGCTTTACTATCAAAATATTTCTGGTGATGGTAATTACTAACAATATTTACAAACGGATAAAACAAATAGAAATACACAAAAGGTGTTAAGACCAAACTGATTAAGCCAGTTAACCATTTGCGTTTGTCTACCGTATTCAAAAACAAAAAGAGTAGTATAAAAACTACTAACATAAATATGACTAAAAAAGGTGTTATAATCATTGTTTCTGAATTCTAAGTTTTGTGAATATTAAAAAGGCCAAAGCGATGCTTATAAAATAAACTAAATCTCTAGTGTCAATAACACCACGACTCATACTGTTGTAATGCGCAGACATACCGAGATTTTCCATATACACTAAATCTCCAAAAACATTGTAGTTTGAAAGCCCTTCGAAACCAAAATACATAAAGAAGCATATAAAAACAGCAATGATAAACGTAACGATTTGATTATCTGAAAGCGTTGATGCAAAAACTCCAATGGCTGTATATGCAGCAATGAGGAATAATAGCCCAAAGTAAGATCCAATGGTGCTTCCCATATCTAAATTACCTTCTGGATTACCTAATTGGTAAACAGTATATACATATAAAAGTGTTGGAATTAATGCCAATAAAATGAGAATAAAAGCACCAAAATATTTGCCCAACACAATTTGAAAATAAGAAATAGGTTTGGTGACTAATAGCTCTAAAGTACCTTGCTTTTTCTCATCACTAAAACTACGCATGGTTACAGCAGGAACTAAAAAGATAAGAATCCATGGTGCTAATAGAAAGAACGAGGATAAGCTTGCGACACCATTATTAAAAATATTGAAATCACCTTTAAATACCCATAAAAACAAACCGTTTAATAATAAAAACACACCAATGACCAAATAACCAATTGGCGAGGCGAAGAAGGTGTTTATTTCTTTTTTTAGTATTGCGAACATACTTATCTAGTAATCAAATATATTTTTACTTATAAATTTGTTTATTAATTCAGTGTCAGAACTAACAGGTTTTCTAGTGCTCAAGTTAACTCTAATAAATGGGTAACAACTTCCACCATCCAAAACATTACCAATTATGTCTTTTTTCCAATTGCCAATTTCTTTAGGCTTGTTTGTAGGATTGCACATAAAAGATATTTCTACAATCTTATTCATATTATCATCATAATGCGCAAAATATTGTCTTACGTAGGTATTGTGTTCTAATCTTTTCCTTCCTTTAAGACCTAAGTAATCGGCTTTTAATTCTCTATAATACTTAAGGGTTTTAATATCTTTTTCTATAATATTTTCTATCTCTCTTACTTCAGTGTGACTTAATTCAAAATAAGATTCATCATCATATACTGTTGTAAATATTGCATATTCATCACCAGATATTATCCCTGTTTTATTTCCGCAGCTTAAAGTTAAAAACAGTAAAAAAAAAGCGATTTTTTTCATTTTAAACTTACCAGTTTATCCACACTCCAAGCTTCAGGTTTAGCATTAAACAGAGGTTTGGTTTTGGCCCAGACACTTTTAAATAAATCAGAATGTCTGTAATTATTCAAATCGTTTTCAGACTTCCAATAACTATACGTAAAAAAGATGTTGGTATTGTTCTTATCGCGATATAATTCTAAAAAATTACAACCTTTAAACGCTCTTATTTTATCTTTATTAGCTTCAAAATTAGCCAAGAATTCTTCAATCTTAGACGGTTCAAAACTCATTTTTACAATTCTTACTAACACTACTTAAGATTTTAAAAAGTTTACCGTTACTGTATCCATTGTTTTTAATCCCATAAGGGTTGAAGCACTGCCAACAGTACTGCAATTACTTTTATAAACAGCGATTTCTAAATAACCAGACGAATTGAAAACCACTAGGCCTTTGCCTTCATCATTTCGTTTAGATTCTTCAATTTCAAAATTTACAATATCGCTATATCTACTATAGATTTTAGTAAACTTATGGTTGCGTGCAGAGATTTCGTATGCACGAGTTTTCTGTATATCTTCAAAAAACTTCTTTTTTATGTTTGTAACAACGTTACCATAATTATCTATGTATATAACACTTCCTATGATTTGATTTTTGTCATCATTAACAAAAGGATTCAAATTTTTTATAGGCTTAATAGTGTTAATAACTTTTCCAATAACCTCAAGTGTACCTCCTCTGGCAATATGGCAAGCGACTTTTACAAAGACATCGAGAACCGGGAAATTAGTTTCAATCTTATCATGAATATTAATCTCAACAATTTTCTCTGGAGCTATTTCTGAGCAAATCATGCTCATTATACCATTGTTGGCACATATAAAGTAATGGTCATCTAACTTAACTGCAATGTGCTTATTTTCAGGGCTTAACTCAGAATCAATTCCTACAATATGAATGGTTCCTTTTGGAAAACTACTGTAAGCGTTTTGAATGATATAAGCCGCTTCAGAAATATTAAAAGGGGAAACAGAATGGGATACATCTACAATTCTAACCTCTGGTAATTCACTGTAAATAGCTCCTTTAATCGCACCAGCAAAGTGATCTTTTTCTCCAAAATCAGTGGTTAAAGTGATAATTGCCATGGATTAATTGTTGATATTTTTTTAGAATTGAGGTTGTAAAATTGTTAGATTTGTTTGTACACAATCGTTACACAAAACTAAGAAAAGAAAACAGATTAACACACTAAATTAATTAGCCTTTTGAACGAACTTATTCTAGAATTAGAAGAAATTACCCCAAAAGAATTCTTCGGTGCCCAAAATGCCAACATTGAACTACTAAAAAAATACTTCCCTAAACTTAAAATCGTTGCTCGTGGTAACAAAATTAAAGCCTATGGTGATGAAGATTTACTAGAAGAGTTTGATACACGTATGATGATGCTAATGAAGCATTTTGGTAAGTACAATAAGCTTGATGAAAATGTGATTGAGCGTATCTTAACAAGTAACAGCAGTGAAGATTATTCAACATCGGCTTCAAGTGGTGAAGTTATTGTACATGGTGTAGGAGGTAAGCTGATAAAAGCACAAACGGTTAATCAAAGAAAATTAGTTGAAAGCATACGTAATAATGATATGGTTTTTGCTATTGGTCCTGCAGGTACAGGTAAGACCTATACAGGTGTAGCATTAGCTGTACAAGCACTAAAGAATAAAGAAGTAAAACGAATTATATTAACTAGACCAGCTGTTGAAGCTGGAGAGAATTTAGGGTTTTTGCCTGGTGATCTTAAAGAAAAGTTAGATCCATATATGCAACCTTTATACGATGCTTTGCGCGATATGATTCCACACGAAAAACTCGAAAGTCATATTGAAAAAGGTATCATACAAATTGCACCATTAGCTTTTATGCGTGGTCGTACATTAGATAATGCTTTTGTAATTTTAGATGAAGGTCAGAATACAACGCATGCACAAATGAAAATGTTCTTAACACGTATGGGTAAAAATGCCAAGTTTCTTTTAACAGGAGATCCTGGTCAGGTAGATTTACCACGTCGTACCATTTCTGGTTTAAAAGAAGCTTTATTGGTTCTTAAAAACATTGAAGGTATTGGTATGGTTTATTTGGATGATAAAGACGTCATTCGCCATAAACTAGTTAAGAAAGTCATTGCTGCATATAAAAGTATAGAAAACAGAGATTAATGAGCCAGAATAATACTATAACGGACACAAACTTTAATTTTCCAAATCAAAAAAGTGTTTATAAAGGAAAAGTTAGAGAAGTATATAACATTAATGACGAGCAATTGGTAATGATTGCTACTGATAGACTAAGTGCTTTTGATGTTGTGATGCCTAAGGGAATACCTTATAAAGGGCAAATTCTCAACCAGATTGCAACTAAAATGATGAAAGATACTGAAGATTTGGTGCCAAATTGGTTAGTGGCAACTCCAGACCCTAACGTTGCGGTAGGTGATTTATGTGAACCATTTAAGGTTGAAATGGTCATAAGAGGTTATATGTCTGGTCATGCAGCCAGAGAATATAAGGCTGGTAAAAGATTACTTTGTGGTGTGCCAATGCCAGAAGGTATGAAGGAAAATGATAAATTTCCTGAGCCTATAATTACACCAGCGACAAAAGCGGAAATGGGAGATCACGATGAAGATATCTCACGAGAAGATATTCTAAAACGTGGTATCGTTTCAAAAGAAGACTATGAGGTTCTTGAAGATTATACCAGAAAGTTGTTTCAACGCGGTACTGAAATTGCTGAGAAGCGAGGCTTAATTCTTGTTGATACAAAATACGAATTTGGGAAAACTAAAGATGGAAAAATTGTATTGATTGATGAAATCCATACACCAGATTCTTCACGTTATTTCTATGCAGATGGTTATCAAGAACGTCAAGATAACGGAGAGGCACAAAAGCAATTATCTAAAGAGTTTGTACGTCAGTGGTTAATTTCTAATGGTTTTCAAGGTAAAGAAGGTCAAGAAGTGCCATTTATGAGCGATGAATACATTGAAACAGTAAGTGAGCGTTATATTGAGTTATACGAAAACATTACTGGTGAAACTTTTGTAAAAGCGGATGTGTCTGATATTCAGAGTAGGATAGAGGCTAATGTTTTGGGATATTTGAAAAACTCTTAACTAATCAAGGTTTTTTTCTATAAGGTTTAGAGGGTATTTTTCTCTGATTATTGTATGCTCTTCTCTAGTTAAGCTATCTAAATCTTTCTTATAAAGTTTTAAGGCAAGCTTTTCTCTTAAGCTATTAATTGTATTTGTGATTTCATTTTGTACTGCTATATATTCTGCATAGCTGGTTCCACTTTTATGATTAAGAGTAACTATGGATTCTGAAGTATTTTCTAAATAATAATTTCTTACCGTTTTTCTAACTTCTTTTAGGTCATATTTTTCATCATTGATAAAAACTGTATTCTTTTCATCAATATAAATATGTAATGCATTGGACAAATCTTTCTCTTTAGAAGATTCATCGTTTGCCTTGGGTAAAGTTCTTAAGAGTCCTCTATCTAATTCAAACAAATCCAGTATTTTAAAAGTCTGAATTTTATAATAGTCAAAATCAAAATCTTCTTCAGTTAAAGAAGTACCAATATCACTTAAAATTAAATTAATATTTAAATCTGAAGATGTCATATGCTTTTCAACTACTTTATTTATTATAGTAAATCTAGAAGAATCATAGTTAGATGTATCGATTAGTGTTTTCTGACATTCTAAATAACTTTCGCTATCTAATGAACCAATATCACCTATAAAACTATTAAAAGAGATTGATGGTCTATTTTTAAAATTATTGTCTTGTGCTAATGCCATCAGAGTTTCTTTATAGCTTTTTCCTGTTTTGTCTTTGATAATATTTTGTTCTACTAAAAGTGTTTCATAACCTTGAATAGCTTTTTTGAAAGCCCGACCATTATCATCGTATGATTTATAAATACATTCCATTATGACTTCTTCAACTCGTGCTTTTTCAGGCGAACAAGAAGTAACCATTAATAAACATATAATGAATGCGATTAAATTTAGTTTAGACATTAATAATTTTCTTTTAGAATTAGAGTATGATGCTCAACATGATGTGCCGTCCACATTATAATCTCACGAATTGGCATTTTGCCCATTAATGGATGTGGTAAGATTAACTTGTCTAAGTTTTTATCACTTATCTTTTTTGTTTTGTATTGCAGTTTTTTGCTTTCGGTTTGCAATCTATTGAGGATGTATTGCTTTTCGTTAATTTCAGGAATCTTCATGTTTTGAGAGCCTTTGAACGTTGTTCCTTTAGCATCTTTTAATCGCTCTTCATAACGATTAACGATAGTGTCATAATCTCTAACCGGTCTGTTGGCTTTTCCAAATTTATAGCGAATTAAAAATTTAGGAAGGCTTAAAGCGTTATTTAGCGGAACGATACTTTGTAGCAAATGAAGTGCTTGCTGCCCTTGTGTCCATTTACCTTCGGGACCTTGAGTCCAAGCGTCGTTTTGTTGTTGTTCTAACCAGTGAATTAACTCAGAATGCTTAGCGTCGATAAGCTCAGCAATTTCTTCTTTATCCATAAGAGTTGATTTTAGATAAAGAAAAGATATGGAAAAATGTTAAGTAAAAAGTATCTAGTGTAAAGTTTATTAGTACTTATATACTCTATACTTTACACTTTACACTCAATATTACTCAGCCTCTTTCTCCTGAACAACAATTTTGTCTTTTTTAAAGATAGGTACTAAGTAAGATAAATTAAAGCCAAAACCAACACCAAAACGACCACTGTCGTAGGTGCGATTAAAACCAGGTATGTAGAGATTTTCAAAATTATCTGGTGCGGTTTCGGTAATTAAGCCTTTAAGTTGGGCATTGATACCTGCGTAAAAATTATTAAATATTTCAGCTTTTATACCAATAATAATTTCTGCCCAAATTGCTGTAAGACCAGAAAACTCTGTACCTTCTTCAACGGTAAACTGTTCATTCCAATATTGGTTGTAAACATTGTAGATATCGTAACTATTCAAGGTTTGACTAAATGTACTGGCACCACCTCTAAAACCTACGTATATCATGTTTTCCATGTCTAGCCAGTTTTTGTAGAAGTTAAGGTCAATACCTCCTTTAAAGTAGCTTCCTTTGGTAGTGTTGCTTAAAACTTCGTTCTCAATGGTACGCTCTTCATTTCCGATTTCACCAGCTAGATATATTTTTTTGGTTAGACGATAGTCTCCCATAATTTCAATACCTGTGTAGTTGTCATCAAAAAAAGTCCTTGCTAGTTTACTGAGGTCAGTACCTAAACGCAGTCCGTATTTTTGTTTATAAATTAAGGTGTCTTTTACGGTTTTCTTTTCTTCCTGAGCCATTGCTATTGTAGAAAACAATAACAACAGAATAATACTTTTAATGTAAGATGCGTACATGTACTGTGTTTTCATTTTCTACTATTTCTACTGTGTCAACAACTTCAATACCACTAATCCAAGCTCCATCATCTGAAGTTTCAAAGCTTACTTGTAAATTTTTGAATATACTTTTATAACCACAAGCTCTAGACACATATACGAATTCTGTTTCATAAGAGATTTCAATAATATCTATGTTAGAATCTGTATCTACATCTTCATCTAGTCTAAGATTGGTATCTTTTTCTAGAATAAATCGAGATGTCGTTATTTCACCTTCATTACCAATCAATAACGGTAATTCTATTGCTGTAGCATTGGTATTGTAAACTAATGTACCTTCTGTATTATCATTAGTTGGATTATTAGCTAAGCCTTCACCATAAGCTGTTAGACGTGTTACAGGTTTGAGTTCTTCTGTTTCTGTAGCGTCATAAAACTCTACCATAAGTCTAGGTGTTGTTGGAGTGGTTTCTGCACAAATATCGTCGCGCTCGCAACTAATGAGTGCTACCAAAAGTAATAGGAATGTAAATTTTAACTTTTTCATTAATTATTTTTCAAACAAAACTACAGTTTCAATATGCGCTGTATGCGGAAATTGATCGACCAAACTTAACTTTTTTATTTGATATCCTGCAAGTAATAATTGCTCTGTATCTCTAGCTTGTGTAGCTGGATTACAAGATACATAAACCAAACGGTCTGCATTAAGGTTTATTATTTTTTTAAGGGTTTTTGGCGCAATCCCAGCTCTGGCTGGATCTAAAATTATGGTTCGTATTTTATTTTGGTATTCAGGGTGTTCAGTTAAGAACTTGCCAACATCTGCTGCATAGAACTCTAAACCTTTAATATTGTTGCGCTTTGCATTTTCTTTGGCATCTTCAATAGCAGACGCAACAATATCTACACCTACAATTTTGGTATTGTTTGCTTTGCTGGCAACAATTTGACCAATAGTTCCTGTTCCGCAAAATAAATCTAAAACAACGGTATTATCTATAGCATCTTTATTTTCTAAAGCATAGTCTACAACTTTAGAATAGAGTTTTTCGGCACATTTAGGATTGGTTTGAAAAAAGCTCTTCATGCTAATTTCAAAGTTGAGTCCTAATAATTCTTCAACAATCTTGTCTTCACCATAAATTAGATTTACACTTCCTGTTGTAGCAATGGTTCTATCACCAACTTCATCATTTATAGTATGAAGTAATCCTGCAACTCTATCACCAAACAATTCAACTAAATAATTAGCAAATGCACCTAAATCAAACTGATCTAAATCGTGAGAAGTTGTTACAAGATTAAAAAGTAATTTGTTTGTTTTATATGATTTTCTAACTACAAAATATCTAAAGAAGCCTTCCTTTTTTGGTCCGTGCCAAGGTGCTAAACTTGTATTCTTGCAATAGTTTCTAATATCTTTCAGGTGGTTTTCTACGTCTGCATCAAATAAACCAGAATCACTATTTAAGTTGTCGCCACACCACCAAAGACCTCTACGCTTAAAACCTAGTGTAAACTCATCTACATCTATATTCGCTTCGCGATCAAAACCAATTGCAGAAAAGCCATATTCCATTTTGTTTCGGTAGTGGAATGTATTTGGAGAACCAACAAATGCATCAAATTTGGTTTCAATATCTTTTACCTTGCCAATACGCTTAAAAAGTTCTAAAGTACTTTGCTTTTTATACTCATGTTGTTTTTCTATTGGCAACTGAATATAAGGTGCACCAGGAATATCCTGATATGGCATTTTTACTTCATCTTCAGAAAGTTTTAAAACATCAAGTAGCTTACATTCAGCATATTTTTTGCTCGATTTTTTTACTTGAGCCTTAACTAATTGTCCAGGTAATGTATTAGGTACAAAAACTACAAATTCTCCATGTTCATTTCTTATACGACCAATGCCTTTGCCACCAAAAGCATAATCTTCTATTAAGATTTCTATTGTTTCACCTCTTTTTACAAACTTATTGCGTTCTCGTCTTGGCATGTACTCAAATTTTGAGTGCAAAGATAGTGGCATTTTGTAAAACTCTATGCTTAAAATTAATGACGATTATTTATAAATCGTATAGAAATTACTAAATTTACGACCTCTAGGGATGATTTCTCTCCCACGCTGCTTTTTCTAGGCTTCACCATAACTTCAAAAATGGTTGCGCAAAGCTTATGAAGGAATAAAGGTAGAGCAGGAATGGTTATTTTTTCACAATTAAATTATTTAAAATGGCTGTTTTAGACCAATTAACATCGCAACAAGCGATAGACTTAGAAAACAAGTATGGAGCACATAACTATCATCCGTTACCAGTGGTATTAAGCAAAGGAGAAGGTGTGCATGTATGGGACTTAGAAGGAAAACAATATTACGATTTCTTGTCTGCTTATTCTGCAGTAAATCAAGGACATTGTCATCCTAAAATTGTTGGAGCTATGACCAACCAGGCACAGACGTTAACATTAACGTCTAGAGCCTTTTATAACGATATGTTAGGTAAGTACGAGAGGTTTGCAACCGAGTATTTTGGTTTTGATAAATTATTACCAATGAATACAGGTGCAGAAGCTGTAGAAACCGCATTAAAGCTTTGTAGAAAATGGGCTTACGAAGTAAAAGGTATTGAAGAAAATGAGGCAGAAATTATAGTTTGTGAGAACAACTTTCACGGAAGAACAACAACCATTATATCATTTTCTAACGATCCTGTGGCTCGTAAAAACTTTGGTCCTTATACCGATGGATTTATCAAGATTGAATATGATAATTTAAAAGCTTTAGAGACCGCTTTAAAGCACAATAAAAATGTTGCAGGATTTTTAGTAGAACCAATTCAAGGGGAAGCTGGAGTTTATGTGCCAAGCGAAGGCTATTTAGCTAAAGCTAAGGCTTTGTGCGAAGCACATGGTGTACTTTTTATTGCAGACGAAGTGCAAACAGGTATTGCTAGAACAGGACAGTTACTTGCGGTAGATCATGAAAATGTAAAACCAGATATTTTAATTTTAGGTAAAGCGCTTTCTGGTGGAGCATATCCTGTTTCAGCTGTATTGGCTAATGATAATGTAATGAATGTTATAAAGCCTGGTAACCATGGAAGTACTTTTGGTGGTAATCCTGTTGCAGCTGCTGTTGCTATTGCTGCTTTAGAGGTTGTTAAAGACGAAAGTTTAGCAGAAAATGCTGAAAAATTAGGTCAGCTTTTTAGAAGTGAATTAAACAAGTATATAGAAACCAGTACTATAGCTAAATTAGTAAGAGGAAAAGGCTTGCTAAACGCTGTAGTTATTAATGATGATGAAGATAGCGATACGGCTTGGAATATTTGCTTAAAACTTAGAGATAACGGTTTGTTAGCAAAACCCACACATGGCAATATCATAAGATTTGCACCACCTTTAGTAATGACTGAAGATCAGTTATTGGACTGTGTATCTATAATTACAAAAACTCTAAAGGAGTTTGAATAATACATAAACGCTACATAAAAAAAAATACCACGATGAAAAGTCGTGGTATTTTTTTTGTTTGATTATTAGTTTAATTATCTACAACCTGCGTTTTCTGCAGCATCATATAGTTGTTGCATGGTTTCGGCTGGTATGTTTGGATTGTTTTCAAACATTCCAATATACCAATCAAAGAATTCGCAAGGATTAATAATTAACCATACAATAAATGCAACTCCAATAAACGAGATAAACAGCGATACAATTGCGAATATTCTTGCACTTTTCATAGCAGAACCGTTGCTATATTCTTCTGGGTTTACATTGTATTTTTTAAGTTCTTGAGTAGCAATTATAATAGCTACAATCGCAGAAATAGTACCAAGACCATAGGCACAACAGCATATGATTCCTATTATAGATAAAATGTAAACTAGTGTGGTGTTAAGTTTTTGCATGAATTAAGTTAATTAGTTGATATATAGTTTTAAAATATAGTTAGTAACAGCTGCTAAAAGTGTACAGGCTGCCAAAGCTAGTTTTATTTTTTCGCTATGCTTTGTTTTTATGAATAAATCAAAAATAAGAAAAGCAAAAAAAAGTAGCATAGGATAAAGAGCAGGATACATTAAAAACGAATCTACAAACTGACCTTTTAAAAATAGTACAGCAGAGCGTTGTAAGCCACAACCAATACAGTCAATGCCAAAGTATTTTTTTGTAACACATGGCAACATGTAATCTTCAAGACCTTTTACAAGTAGAAACATAAAGCTAAATTAATCATTTACATTTATTTTCGATAATATTAAAATTACTATTCTATGCCTTATTTTTGTACGGAATTATTAGACTTAACATGAATATTTCAAGACTTATTAATCTTATTTGTATCGTTGTTGGTGGCATAATAGCGATTTATGCTCAAGCAGGCGAAGAACAAAACACTTTTCTCTTAATAGGAGGTATTGTATTATTAATGTTTGGTGTCTATAGAACATCCAGAAATATTCCAAGTAAGTATGAAAAACAAGAGGAAGACTCTTTTGTAAAATCTGAACCAATAGAAGACGATGAAGATAGGTGATATTGTAGAAACCATTGATGATGCAATTACAGGAACCGTTATACGTGTTTCTGGTACTACCATTACCGTTGAAGATGCTAATGGTTTTGAGTTTCAGTTTGAAGATAATGAGTTAATGCTAATATCCTCAAAGAAAATTTTAGACAATGCCATCTACGATACAGATATAGAAACTGTAAAAAAAGAAAAGGAAATTCCTAAGCGTAGAGCAGCACAGTCGGTAAAGCCAAAAGAACGTCATGCGCCAAAATTTGAAGTCGATTTACATATACATCAACTTACAGATTCTACAAAAGGCATGACTAATTTTGACATGATGAACTTACAATTAGATACGGCCAGAAGACAATTAGAATTTGCCATTCGAAAGCGTATCCCAAAAATGGTGTTCATTCACGGAGTAGGAGAAGGAGTGCTTAGACAAGAACTCGAAACACTTTTAGGGCGTTATAGTAATGTGCAATTTTATGACGCTGATTATAAAACCTATGGTATAGGTGCTACTGAAGTCAGGATTTTTCAGAATATAGAGCCTTAATTTTACTCAGGTAGATTAAAAGAGTAAGTTAAAGTACCAAAATCTATTTCATCAGCTGATAATATATCTAAATTAAAATCTGTTACTAAAAAATTCACAGTAACAGTTCTGGTATAAGTATTATTATCTGTCAGTCCAGGATTTTCATAAGGTGTATTCTCAAGCGTATTTAAGTAATGTGGCACTGTAGCACCATCGGCATTGAGATTAAGGTCGTTACGAGGATTTTTGTCTTGATTTTCATCTTCTAGAATAGTGTTTACACCATCACCATCGTCATCTTCATCTAAATAATCAGGAATACCATCACCATCAGTATCTAAAGGGTTTGTTGTTGGGTCATCATCACCATCTAAATCATCAGTATCAATCTCGTTTATGGTTGGTACATTATCGTTATCATCATCTTGATCTAAATAATCAGGAATACCATCTCCATCACTATCTTGCGCATCAGGATAATCACCATTTTCATCCATTTCACCTCTACCTTCTAAATCTGACGGTATACCATCGTTATCATCATCTTCAATAGTTACTGTTGCATAAGCTGTTCCAGAGGGTGCTTCGTGATCATCAACAATAGCTAAATCAGAGGGAGGCACAGGATTACACAATTCATTGTTAGCAAGCGATCTATTATAGGTTCTATATAAAAATCGAACTGATGATCCGTTGATAACATACTCTATGGGCTCATCTACCGGAGTAGCTTCCGTAAAAGGTAACTCATCATTAATGCCGCGAGGTATAATTAACGATAAAGATTCGTCAGGATCTTGTCTTGTATCGTATATAAGGAATGACTCTGTATTGTTGGAACAAAGGTCTAATTCTTTATCAAACTCAAGGTCTACTGTAAAAATATCGCCATCATCACAAGCCGTTAAAAGTAGAAGGGTAAAAATTATATAAAAGAAACGCGTCATAAACTTACATTTTGAACAAAAATAAAGGATTTGTAAAATTATAACGTTGCATTATCTAAATAATTTTATTTGCGATATTTTTGCAGCATGAAGCAAGTATATTTAGATAATGCGGCCACAACAGCCTTGCGACCAGAAGTAATACATCGTATAACGGAAGTTCTTGCCAATAGTTATGGTAATGCCTCTTCTACACATAGTTTTGGACGTTCATCTAAAGCACTCTTAGAACAGTGTCGTAAGAACATAGCCGGTTATTTTAATGTGTCAGCTTCTGAAATTGTTTTCACTTCCGGAGGTACGGAAGCAGATAATTTAGCTTTACGAAGTGCTGTTAGAGATTTGGGTGTAACAGAAATCATCACCTCTAAAATAGAGCACCATGCAGTTTTGCATACTGTTGAACAATTACAGCAAGAATATAATATTAAGCTAAGCTTTGTTAATCTTGATGCATGTGGAATGGTAGATTACACACATTTAGAAAGCTTATTACAAAATTCTGAAAAAGCAATTGTAAGCTTAATGCATGTAAATAATGAAATTGGAAATATCCTTGATATTGAACGTGTTGCAAAGTTGTGTAAGGGTAACGATGCTTTGTTTCATTCAGACTGTGTGCAGTCTGTGGGTCATTTTAAGTTAGATTTGCAAGACATACCAGTTAACTTTTTTGCAGCAAGTGCTCACAAATTTCATGGTCCAAAAGGTGTTGGCTTTTGTTTTGTTAGAAAAGAATCCGGGTTAAAACCTTTAATCTTTGGAGGTGAGCAGGAAAGAGGTCATAGAGCTGGTACAGAATCTATACATAATATTGTTGGTATGGATGAAGCCTTAAAAATAGCTTACAACAATCTTGATGCTGAAAAAGAACAAATAACTTCAATTAAAGCATACTTTATAAATCAGCTAAAAGCAGCTGTGCCTAATGTAAGTTTTAATGGTGGATGCGAAGACAACGAAAAAAGTACTTACACGCTAGTAAATGTTTGCTTGCCTTTAGAGCCGTCAAAGACATCAATGTTACAGTTTCAACTCGATCTTAAGGGCATTGCATGTTCTAGAGGTAGTGCTTGCCAAAGTGGTAGCAGTCAACAATCTCATGTGCTCACAGAAATTCTAGATGAAGAAAAATTAAAGCATCCTTCGGTACGATTTTCCTTTAGTATTTTCACAACCAAAGAAGACATCGATTATACTCTAAATGTTTTAAAAGACATTATTAGTGCTTAACAATAATCTTCTCAGATTTTACAGTATTGGCTTTAGAAGTTACATTGACAATATACACACCATCACTTAAATCTACAGTTGATAATTTGTAACGGTTAGAAACAGAATCGTACAATTCATTTAACATACGCTTACCAGCGACATCGAAAACTTCGATAGTTTTTACATCTAAACCATTAGGGTTGATAACTGATAATTGGTGAATGTTGTTATCTTGTCGAATAGTTAAATCACTAACTTCAAAATCATCAATACCGAGGGACTGACCGGGAGTAAATACAATTTCAAAACGATCTGTGTAGCTTCCTGGTTCTATGTTTAAGTTGTAGTCTTGAGTTCTTAAGTCAACATAAAGATTATCTTGAATATCGTGTATATATATGCCTTGGGTATCATCAAAATTTTGAATATCAAAGATTCTAAAACGCAATGGTTGCTGTTCTTCTATATCTACAACTAAAGGAATTGTAAGTGCTTCGTCAAAAGCATAGGCTTGACAACCGTAGGCCTTATTTTGTAAATCAAAATAAGCATCAGAGTTATAAACCTGAGCTAGTTTTAACTCTAAACCTCTATCATAATCTGGTGTAGCTGAATCATGAAAATTGAGTACTAATTGTCTTGTGTATTGACTTTCACCTACAGTAAAATCAACATTAATTCTGAATCTTTTATAATCCTCAGGAACTAAAGACAAACCATTGTCTTGATATTGAATTTGGTTATTGTTAGACACAGATTCGTTTTCTCCACTATTGTTAGTCGTTCTGAAGAAAAAACTAGTTGTACCATTTTCTTTTACAAATTCTCTCATCGAATTATTAACAGTAACTTCACCATTAGGTCCATTAATTCCTTCTACCATAAAACCTTGCCCAACTGGGATATACCTTCCAGCAATTTTTACGCCTTCAGCCTGAACAGGAGCTGGCGGTGGAGTGAAGACAGGAGTTGAGTTGTCTTGTTCGTCGTAAGTATAAAACAAAGCGTAATTAAATGTCTCATTTGTACCTGTTACATCAATTGTGTAAGTAGCATAGCCACCTACATAATCTTGTAATACGTGTGATGCCACATTACCATCTTGTTCCCAATAAAAGAGGGTTCCATCTATTTCATTAACATTCGCTGGATTATGAATAAAGTCTCTGGCGTCTATAGCACTTGGATAAGGATTTCCAATTAGTGTAAATTGAGAGTCTAAAACAGTGTTTGTTATTACTCCATTATTTGGTTTACCTCTAAAATCATAGATAGTGTTACCAGTTGTTGCTGTACCATGACCTTTCATTGTAAAACCTAAGCCTGGGTTTAGGTCATTGTTAAATCCAAGATAGATCCATTCAGCATATTGGTCAGAAGCAACAAATGAATATAGCCATCTAGTGGATATTACTAAAGGATCTGCTGTTCCCTCAAATGCAGTCGTCGATGTACTATTATTACTAGCTCTAGGGTCTGCATTACCAATTAGGGAATCATCTATTAGATTCACTTGGAAAGGATTATTAATATTATTAGGTAAAATACCTCCAACAGGAGAACACCAATAGTTATATTCCCATTGATTAGTATTCCCTTCTTGATAAACACTTAATTCACCTTGCCCTGAGTTTCCTGTGGTTCCAGAGCCTTGTAGTAATTGCGCATCATTGCGTAAATAAATATGTGAGTTTGTTTCTAGGTTTACATCATCAGTAACAAAAAGCGGCGCAACAGTTGGTCCACTAGAAAATCCTGTTCCATCTACAAAGATGTAACTTCCATTACTTACAAATAAATCTGATTGTGCTGAGGCCACACTAAAACATAGCAATAGGCATGCGATGAGGGTGTTTTTCATGCTTAAAAAATTTATAACTATAGCTTAGTAGGGTAACCTAAAGTGAATTAGACAATTACAAATTTATAAATTTTGAGGAATGTAAGTGTGTATTACAACGAGGATTTAGACCGTTTCGCTAAAAGTTCGATGAATTTTAATTAATGGTTGCTTTTAATATTAAAATCTCGCAGACAACCTTAAGTTAAAAACACGAGGTGTTAAATAATTAGGAATTGCAAATTGTCGTTTGGTATATACGTCTCTAACCCAGGTATTAGTTATTGAATTTTGGTTATTAAACATGTTATAGATTTCAAAACCAAGAGAGAGTTCTCTAAACTTCTTTTTCCAGTTGGCTTTATATGTTTTTGTTGGATTAACCAATTCTAATTGAATTCCTAAATCAGCACGTCTGTAATCTCTTAGCCTTATTTGATAATCGTAAGAATCTGCATAACTTGGTGAACCACCAGGAACACCAGTGTTGTACACTAAATTAAGATACATTTTTAGATGTGGCATATTAGGTACATAATCCTGAAATAACGCTCCAAACTTTAATCGTTGATCTGTAGGTCTTGCTATATAGCCACGATTATCTATATTTTCTTCAGTTTTTAGGTATCCAAAACTAAACCACGATTCGGTGCCAGGAACAAACTCTCCGTTTAAGCGCATGTCTAATCCGTAGGCATATGCTTTGGCATTGTTTTCGGCTCTGTATCTAATCCTTACGTTTTCTAGTGTGTAGGTATTAACATTAGATAAGCCTTTGTAGTAGGCTTCGGTAACTAACTTAAATGGTCTATCCCAAATCTTAAAACTATACTCATTACCCAAAACGACGTGAAATGACTTCTGAGCTTTTACGTTAGGTTGTACAACACCTGAAGAATCTCTTAATTCCCTATAAAACGGAGGTTGGTAGTATAAACCTCCTGCCACTCTAAAAAGCATGTCCTTATCCCAATCTGGTTTTATGGCAAATTGTGCTCTTGGACTAACAACAGTTTGCGTGTTGCTTTCTAGGTTTTCGCCACTAACAGTCCAGTTGTGCAGTCGCACACCAGCATTGTAAAACACCTCGTTGTTTCCCCATTCTGTGCGTTTGCTATATTGTGCAAAAGCTTGCATTCTGTCTATCATAACTCTGTTGAGTGCTCTAATATCTTCAAAAGCAGTTAATGGTCCTTCATAAGGTTCATAAGGTTGAAGGTTAGGGATACTAAAGTTTGGTGGACGAATAGAGAAACCAGCAGAATCGATAATCTCATATTCTACCAAACGGTCTCTTATATCTTCATGAGTGTATTTTACAGACCATTCAACCGTAGATTCTTCATCAATTTTATAATCTCCTCGATGTTCTGCATTAACTATAAATGCATCTAAGTCATTACGTGCATGCGTCAACTGAGATCCAATACCTTCACTAAATTCTACTTCACCTAAATTTTCATCTCCAATATTAGTATTGACTTCACCTAAACGGTATTGCGCAAAAATGTCAAAATACTCTTGTTCTAATGTGTGATATGCTGAACCGATAAACTTCAGTGTTAAATCCTCGTTGACAAAGTAATTGGCTTTTAAAGCACCAAAATAAGTTTGGTATTGGTCTTCTTCATTACCATCATAAAAGACTAATAAAGCAACAGGTTCTTGTAACGTCCCGAAGTTGGTTTGTCTATTTTCTGGCTGAAAATTATATCTGTTAAGTGAAATGTTCCCAAGAAAATTTAAATGAAACTTATCAGAAAAGCGATACGTTAAATAGGTTTGAGCATCTGCAAAAACAGGTTCTACATTACCTTCGGTTTCGAGGTTGTTAAGAATTAAACTGTTATCTCTGTAGCGTACACCAGCAATGCCTGAAAATTTACCGTCTTTGGATACGGCTTCTGCTGCAACACTTCCGCCTAGCAAACTTAAATCTGCACGAACACCAAATGCTGCTGGATTACGATATGTAATATCTAATACTGAAGATAGTTTGTCTCCGTATTTAGCTTGAAATCCACCAGCAGAAAAATCGACATTAGACACTAAATCAGTATTTACAAAACTAAGTCCTTCTTGATTACCAGAACGTATTAGAAAAGGTCTATAGACTTCAATTTCGTTAACGTAAACAAGGTTTTCATCAAAATTTCCACCTCTTACGGAATATTGTGTACTTAATTCGTTTGAGATATTAACACCTGGTAAGGTTTTTAGAATGTTTTCTATACCAGGCTGTGCACCTTTTATGGTTCTTAATGTTTTTGGATCTATGTTTACGACACCATCGTCATTTTGTCGTGTATTGGTAGAAATGACAACTTCAGCTATTTGCTCTGCTTCAACCTTCATTACAGGATTAAACTCTAATTCTTGGCCATTTTTTAACTGAAACTTTTGTACAATTCGGCTATGACCTAGGTGCGTAAATTCTATTGTTACTTCAACATCAGAAGGTATTCTAAGCTCATAAAAGCCATTTTCATTGGTAGCTGTGCCTTCACCAGTAGAAGCTTTTATGTTTACATCTTCAATTGGGCTGTTTGTTTCGTCGAGAATTACACCTCTAATGACAGCGGTTTGTGAAAAAGAAAGTGCACTAAAAAGTAAGCTAAGGAGTAGTGTGAGTTGTAAGCGTTTCAATTAGTTTAGTTTTATTTTCTAAAAAAGGTTGCTTCAAATGTAGAACTATTTCCAACATTATCAGTAACAATTATCTTTAAATCGTTCTTAGTATCCTTAACGATGTTATCGTTAAAATCGTGTACCAACATATTTGTTTTATAATCATACTCCATTAAAATCCATTTACCGTTTACAGTTGCTCTATACTTGCTTATTCCAGATAAATCGTCATCAATTTTCACTTTAAGATAGCGATACTTACTCAACCATTTTTTGTCTTTAAAATTTACAGGAGTAATAGTTGGTGCTACAGTATCCATAGCAAGTGTATAGGTTCCAAAAATTTTACTACCAGCACTTAAGATGTTGCCTTTTCGCTTGGTGCTAACATAACTCGGTCTTTGGTAGTAACCATATAATCTTGCAATAAACATTTTGTCTAAATCTTCAGACTTATAATTATTTAGATCATAATTGATGTAGAAATTCTTTTGTAATGGAATGTTATCTTCATGAAGGTGAAGCGTATCTGAGCTCACACTATAATCTATATTGACATTTTCATAAACCGTATTTGGGTAAAAATTAACTGTAATTAAACCCGATTTTAACTCTGTTGCTTGGTCTGCAAATATGGTTGTTTTATTGTAAGAATGATTTTCAGGTGTTTCTAATACTTCGTATTTACCTCTAATAGGAATGTTTATCCAAGTTTCGTTGCCTTTAAAATCTCTTATTCTGGTTTTGTATACCGAAGATGTGCTGTCTTCAATAGTAACGTAGCCATTGTCGTAAGCATCTTTGTAAAGGCTCAATGTATTATTTTTTTCGATGAATAATTTCTGTATTCTGGATTTTTTAGTTTTAAAGTATTCGTAATCAATTAAACGTTTAATGTGTTTGGTTTCGTCAAAACTGAAGCGTTTAAAATCTATTTCAAGACTTTTATTGCCATTAAAAAAGGTTTGAATGTTACTAACACCATTATTATTAGGTGCTAAATCTTGCATATCATAAGAGGTTACACCAAAGCCTATGTTGCCGTAAGCTGTAATTTTTTCAACCTCGTAATCTCCACTCTGTTGAGGAATTAAACGTAACGGAACACGTTCGTTTTTACCGTTAATTACAGCATTTTCATCTTTGGGATAAGCATATACTGCAGAAACAAATGGTTTTTTGGAATCCTTGATATCTATACCAAATAACATAGGATTAATTGGACGTTCTTGATTATCTCTAATTTCAAAGTGTAAGTGAGGTCCACCTGAGCCACCTGTATTTCCGGAATAGGCGATAACTTCATCGGGAGCGATTAACAATTCATCTGCACTTGGAAAAACTTCAACTTCAAAACTTTCCTTATCGTATTGGCACTCCTTGATATATTTTTCTAGTCGGTCAGAAAATTTCTGAAGATGTGCATATACAGTTGTATATCCATTAGGATGTGTAATGTAGAGTGCTTTACCGTAACCGTAATGGGATATTTTTATTCTGCTTACATAGCCTTCAGCGGCTGCATATACTTTTAAACCCGTTTTTTGTTGTGTTTTTATGTCTAGACCAGAATGAAAGTGTGACGATCTAAGTTCTGCAAAAGTGCCAGAAAGGACTAAAGTGATATCCAAAGGATCCCTAAAATAATCTTGAGGGTATTCCGACTGCGAAAACATCGAACTCGAAACAAAGAATAAAAGCAAAAGTTTTTTCATAAAGAGCACTAATACAGCTAAAATATCAAATTGAACAAGAATTACAAACCAGAAATCTGTATTATTTTTCTGAACGTTTTAATTTTTAAGATGTTATATCAATTAAAAATAATTGTAAAAGAATTGTGTTTTTTAAATAGGTATGTTAAATTTGTTTCAACAGTATTGAATTACTTAAATGAGTAAAATAGAAGAAATTGTTGATGCTTTAGAGAATAAAATCAGCAAGGTTTTACATAAGCAAGAAGTCTTAAAGCAAACCAATGCAAGATTATCTCAACAGCTTGAAGAACAGCAACAAAAACTTCTGGATCAGCAAGAAGAGATTGCTTCTTGGGCAGATAAATATGAAACACTCAAAATAGCAAATTCAATGCTTGGTAGTGACGAAAATAAACGAGAAACAAAGCTCAAAATAAATGCACTTATAAGAGAAATTGACCATTGTATTGGTCAACTCTCAGAATAAAGTTGTAAATTTAGACTAGATGTCAGATCAATTAAAAATTAAACTTTCTATTGCCAATAGAGTATATCCGTTGACAATTAATCCTAAGCAGGAAGAAGGTTTGCGTAAAGCCACAAAAAAAATAGAGGCTATGATTGGTCAGTTTGAGCAGAATTACTCTGTTAGAGATAAGCAAGATGTTTTGGCCATGTGTGCCTTGCAATTTGCAGCTCAGGTAGAGCAAAAATCGATAGATAAGGAATATGTTAATGAAGAGGTACAAGAAAAGCTAGAAGCTTTAAATGACCTTTTAAGTAAGCATATTTAACTCGTACGTTCTTTAAAATACAAAAAGGTTACTGCCTACATTAGTTATATTTTTTGATAAACTCAACGTTAATTCTTTAAAAAGGGTGAGTTTGAATTGTAAAAGCATGCTGCTAATACGTTTCGTATTTGGGCAGATCCTTGATCAGTTTGTTAGCCCTAAACTTGTTTTTAAGGAGTTTATACAAAATCCAAAACTGATGTAGGCTTTTTTTATATACTAAACTAAACTATAAACATGGACACTAACACGATACTATATATTGTTGGAGGAGTAGTATTAGGATTAATAATAGGATACGTAATTGCTAAATCTCTAGAGAAAGGCAAAGCGTCTAAGTTAATCGCTAATGCTGAGAGCGAATCCAAATCAATTTTAAAACAAGCTAAAGCAGATGCTGAGGCTTTAAAGAAAGATAAAATACTACAGGCCAAAGAGAAATTTATTGAGCTAAAGGCAGAACATGAAAAGGTAATTCTGTCTAGAGACAAAAAAATGGCAGAGGCCGAAAAGCGCATTAGAGATAAAGAATCTCAAGTTTCTAATGAGCTGTCTAAAGCTAAAAAATCCAATCAGTCTTTAGAAGACAAATTAAAGGATTACAACTTTAGATTAGAGTTCTTAGACAAAAAGAAAGATGAAATAGAGAAAGCGCACAAAAGCCAAATAAAACAGCTAGAGGTTATTTCTCAATTATCAGCAGAAGAAGCTAAAGAGCAATTGGTAGAATCTTTAAAAGAAGAAGCCAAAACAGATGCGATGGCTTATGTGCAAGATAGGGTAGAAGAAGCTAAAATGACTGCTCAGCAAGAAGCTAAGAAGATAATCATCAATACTATTCAACGTATTGGTACAGAAGAAGCTATTGATAACTGTGTATCTGTATTTAATATAGAATCTGACGATGTTAAAGGTAGAATTATCGGTAGGGAAGGACGTAACATTAGAGCTATAGAGGCAGCAACTGGTGTAGAGATTATTGTAGATGATACTCCAGAAGCTATTATTTTATCTTGTTTTGATTCTGTAAGGCGTGAAGTAGCACGTTTATCACTTCATAAATTAGTAACAGATGGTAGAATTCATCCGGCTCGTATTGAAGAAGTTGTAAAGAAAACGCAGAAGCAAATAGAGCAAGAAATCATAGAAGTTGGTAAACGTACCGTAATAGATTTAGGTATCCATGGTTTACACCCAGAACTAATAAAAATGGTGGGTCGAATGAAGTATCGTTCGTCTTACGGTCAAAACTTATTACAGCACTCTAGAGAAGTTGCAAAACTTTGTGGTGTAATGGCTGCCGAATTAGGATTGAATCCTAAACTAGCAAAACGCGCAGGATTATTACACGATATAGGTAAAGTACCATCGTCTGAGACAGATGTAGAAACTCCACACGCTATATTAGGTATGCAATGGGCAGAAAAGCATGGCGAAAAACCAGAAGTTTGTAATGCTATTGGAGCGCACCACGACGAAATAGAAATGACAACATTACTATCTCCAATTATTCAGGTTTGTGATGCCATCTCTGGAGCAAGACCAGGAGCGAGACGTCAAGTTTTGGATTCTTATATTCAACGTCTTAAAGATTTGGAAGATGTAGCATTTGGTTTTACAGGTGTTAAAAAAGCGTATGCCATACAAGCAGGTAGAGAGTTGCGTGTTATTGTAGAAAGCGAAAAAGTATCTGATGAAAAGGCAGCAAGCTTATCGTTTGAAATTTCTCAGAAAATTCAAACAGACATGACTTATCCTGGTCAAGTAAAAGTTACAGTGATTAGAGAAACAAGAGCAGTGAATATTGCTAAATAAAGATAACTAACTCAAGTAATGGTAAAAAGGTGTTCTATTAGTTTAGGACACCTTTTTATTTTCTAGGATGAAACTTATTGAGTACGTCACTTAAGTGAGAGCGATCTACATGCATATAGACTTCGGTTGTAGTAATACTTTCGTGGCCAAGCATCATTTGTATGGCTCTAAGGTCCGCACCATTTTCTAATAAATGCGTTGCAAAAGAGTGTCTAAATGTATGTGGAGATACGGTTTTATTTAATCCAGATTTTTTAACCAGATTTTTAATAATCGTAAAAATCATAGCGCGTGTTAGTTTATTGCCTTTATAATTAAGGAATAAAATATCTTTTGATTCTGGGTTTACATCAATATGGTTTCTAATATCTCTCCATATATATATGTATTTTTTAGTAGACTCACCAATAGGAACAAAGCGTTGTTTATCTCCCTTACCTGTAACCTTTATAAAACCTTCGTCAAAAAACAGATCTGATATTTTTAATTCAATAAGTTCACTAACACGCAGACCACAACTATATAAGGTTTCAATGATAGCTCTATTGCGCTCTCCAAGATTAACTCCTTGGTATTGGTAGCTTAGATCTATAGTGTTAATCAGTAAATCAATATCATCTACAGATAACGTATCTGGAAGCTTTCTACCAATTTTAGGAGACTCAATTAAATCCATAGGATTAGAATCTCTATAGTTTTCAAAAACCAAATAATCAAAAAAGTTTCTTAAACCAGAAATTAATCTTCCTTGAGATCTTGGATTTATAGTTTTAGATATAGAATAGATGAATTGTTTTATTTGGTCTTTATCAATCTTATCTGGAGCTATATGTATTTCATTATCTTCTAGATAGTTGATGAGTTTTTTTATGTCGAAGCTATAATTTTCAATAGAATTATGAGATAGGCCACGTTCTATTTGCAAATAATGCCTATAATCTTTAATTGCTTTAGACCATTTCATGGTAAAAAATAGAGGTTTTAGGGCTAAAAAGTAATGAAAATGATACGTAATTCATCGTGTTTTCAATAAAAAATGTTAATAACGTAATTCGTAAAAATCTAATTTTTAGAACTTTACAAAAAAATGTTTACAAAATTGTTAATAACTCTATGCGAAAATTTTAATATTATAAAAAAAAGGCTTTAGTTTGTAATAATCAATTTTAAAACTTAAAAGATTATGAAAAAATTATTTTTAGCTGCTTTTGCAGTTTTTGCTTTTGCAAGTGTTAATGCTCAGGATGGAGAATCTAGTGCACTATCTAAAGGAAGTTGGGTCGTTGAAGCTAATACTGGCTTTGGGGCTAGTCAATGGGGACATACCGCTAATACAGGTATTGGATTATATTCAATTGACGGTATGACGGTTTGGTCTGTTGGTGGTGAAGCAGGTTATTTTGTAATGGATGATTTAGCTGTTAAGCTTGGGTTAGGTTACAATGATTTTGATGGAGCTTCTTCGTTTAGTTACAAATTAGGAGCAAAATATTATATTGACAGCCAATTTCCTGTACAAGTAGATTTAACGGGAGCTTCAGGTGATGATGTTTTTGGTGATGAAAGTCCATTATGGTTAGGTCTTCAAGGTGGTTATGCTTGGTTTGTAGCTGATAATATTTCTATTGAGCCAGGACTAAGATATAACATGTCAATGAATGAAGATTTTACAGATGAAGGAATGGTTGAATTTAGAGTAGGATTTGCTTTACATTTCTAAAAATAACTGTTAAATAATTTTATAAAAACCGAAGTAGAAACTTCGGTTTTTTTATACTCATTTTTGTCCTGATTGCAATACTTCATGAGGTAACTTATTAGAGTAATTATATAATTTATGTCTATTAGCAAAGAAGGGTAAAATTGTACACTTTAGTGTTTTAATACAAATTAAAATTATTATTTAGAGTCGATTAAAATTACCTATAACAATTATAGTTTAAGACTATTTTTTTTGCTTTTTTCAATATCGATAAAATACTCTTTTTGTTAACATTTTTTTAAGTTTTATGTGTAGCCTATAACTTACATTTGCCGACCAAATTAATTTTAAACTTTATACAATTATGAAAAAAGTATTACTTACAGCTGCTATTGCAGTATTCGGTTTAACAAATATGAACGCTCAAGAAGATGACAAAACTTTCGGATTTTCTGAAGGAGACATCTTTGTAGAAGGTAACGTTGGCTTTAACAGCTACAATGACAAAAACTTTGATGAAAAATCAAACAGCTTTAACATTAGCCCAAAGGTAGGTTACTTCATCAAAGATGATTTAGCTATTGGTGGTGAGTTAATGTTCAACTCTTATAAAACAGAAGTTGGTGGAACAGATACATCTGACGTAACTGGTTTTGGTGTTGGTGCTTTTGCGCGTTACTATTTCTTAGATTTAGGTGAGCGTTTTAAAACTAATGCAGAGTTTGGTGTTGGTTACTCTTCTTCAAACGATAAAATTGCTGATGCAAAGTTAAATGGTTTCGGTGCTGGCTTAGGTTTAGGCATTAACTATTTCGCAACAGAAAAAATAGCTTTAACTTTCGGATTAAAGAATGTATTATCTTTCTCTTCTGCTAAGTATGATACTGATGGTGCAGAAGCAGAAACTAACTTTAACTTCGGTTTTGGTGATGTAGCTAACCCATTTGGTGGTAACGCTTCTTTTGGTTTATTATTTGTATTCTAAACCAAACACTATATTATAATTAAGACCGAAGCATTTGCTTCGGTTTTTTTATGCACTAATTTTTCTATATTTACTCTATGAAGCAACTGATTATAATCAACGGACCAAACTTAAATCTATTAGGGAAACGTGAACCAGAAATTTATGGCAGTCAAACTTTTGAAGATTATTTAAAAGTACTTCAATCTAAATACAGTGATATTGCGTTAGATTATTTTCAATCTAATATAGAAGGTGAGCTTATTGATAAGTTGCAAGACGTTGGTTTTAGTTATGATGGTATTATTTTAAATGCTGCTGCGTATACACATACTTCTGTTGGGATTGGTGATGCTGTAAAAGCTATTGAGACACCAGTTGTAGAAGTGCATATATCCAACACCTTTTCACGTGAGGAATTCAGGCATCAATCCTATATTTCTCCTAATGCAAAAGGTATAATTCTTGGTTTTGGTCTTAAAAGCTATGATTTGGCCATTGAAAGTTTTATCTTTTAAGAATGAAAAAGTTATCCTTCACTTTATTAGTAGCTTGTTTTTGCACAATACTTTCTGCGCAAACAGAATTTGGTGTTAAAGGAGGATTAAATTTTACCTTTTTTAAGGTTACAGAAGGTAACTTTGGTACTAATCCAGATACTGAGATAGGTTATTATGCAGGTGTTTTTGTAGATTTCCCAATAGAAAGTGGGTTTCATATTCAGCCTGAACTCTTGTATAATGGAGTTGGTGATTTTAAATTTTTAAATGCACCTATTTATTTAAAATATGATATCTATGATAATGTTCATATTCTGGTAGGCCCAAGTTTAAATTACTTTTTTGATTTCTTCTCCAATAAATTTAAAGTAAGAGCAGATCTTAGTTTAGACTATAATTTTTCATCAGACTTAAGTATACATATGAAATATACCTTTGGTCTCGAAGAATTATCACCCAATGTATTATTTCTAGGATTAGGATATAGGTTATAAAAAAATGCGATTCACAAAGAATCGCATTTTTTATTTATAGTAATTGTTATTCAATTATAAATGAATAACTTCATCATAAGCATCTGCAACAGCCTCCATAACCGCCTCACTCATTGTTGGGTGTGGGTGAACTGCTTTTAAAACTTCGTGACCTGTAGTTTCTAATTTACGACCTAATACAGCTTCTGCAATCATGTCGGTAACTCCAGCACCAATCATGTGGCATCCTAACCATTCGCCATATTTGGCATCAAAAATAACTTTTACAAAGCCATCTTTATTTCCTCCTGCACTTGCTTTACCAGATGCAGAGAATGGGAACTTACCAACTTTAATATCGTAACCTTGCTCTTTTGCTTGTGCTTCAGTAAGTCCTACACTGGCAACTTCTGGTGCGCAATATGTACAACCAGGAATGTTTCCATAGTCTAGTGCTTCTACATGCATTCCAGCTATTTTTTCAACACAAAGAATACCTTCGGCAGAAGCAACGTGTGCTAGAGCCTGTCCAGGTGTTACATCACCTATAGCATAGTATCCAGGTATGTTAGTTTGGTAGTAATCATTTACTAAAATTTTATCTCTATCAACTGCAATACCTACATCTTCTAAACCAATATTTTCGATATTAGATTTAATTCCAACAGCAGAAAGTACAAGGTCAGCTTCTAAAACTTCTTCACCTTTTTTAGTTTTAACAGTAGCTTTTACACCTTCACCAGAGGTGTCAACAGAAGTCACTTCTGCAGAAGTCATAATTTTAATTCCAGATTTTTTAAAGCTACGCTCCAATTGTTTTGATACTTCATCATCTTCAACAGGTACAATTTTTGGCATATATTCTACAATGGTTACTTCTGTACCCATTGCGTTATAGAAATAAGCAAATTCAACACCAATGGCACCAGAACCAACAACAATCATCTTCTTTGGCTGCTTATCTAGAGTCATGGCTTGTCTGTAACCAATCACTTTTTTACCATCTTGAGGTAAGCTTGGTAACTCTCGAGAACGAGCACCTGTTGCAATTATGATGTGGTCAGCGGAATAGTCTTTACCGTCAACTTCAACTTTCTTTCCTGGCTTCACTTTTCCGTAGCCTTCAATAACGTCGATTTTGTTCTTTTTCATTAAGAACTTTACACCATTACTCATACCATCTGCTACACCACGGCTTCGTTTTACAACTGCATCAAAATCGTGTTCTGCATCTTTAACTTTTAAACCGTAATCTTCAGCGTGTTTTAGGTATTCAAAAACCTGAGCAGATTTTAAAAGTGCTTTTGTTGGGATACAACCCCAATTTAAACATACACCACCAAGACTTTCTTTTTCTACTACAGCAGTTTTAAAACCTAATTGTGATGCTCTAATTGCTGTTACGTAGCCACCAGGACCACTTCCTAATACTATGATATCGTATTTACTCATGAGTAATTTTTTAGTTGAATTTTGAGAGTACGAATTTACGAAACCAAAACGTAATATTAAAGGTCTTCGGTAAAATGTCTTTTGCCTTTGTCTTTTGCGAATTTTTCTTGGTTGTAATCTTTTGATTTTCCTTTGGGTATGGATAGCGATTGCCAATTATTTCCTTTGGTAAGTTTGCCCAAAAACACAATCTGACCTACATGGTAGGCATAGTGCATCATTTGTCGGTTTATGGCTTCAACAACTGTATGACCTTGATTTCTTATGTAGATAATACGTTCTAAATCTTCGGTTTTAAGTCGTTTTAAGGCATTAAACAAACAGTCCCAACCTTTGTTCCATGTAGATAAAAGCTCTTCTTTGGTGAGAAACGAATCCACAAATTCTTCATCACGCATTCTCCATTCTTTTTCGCCATCTTCGGTTAAAAAGTTGGTCCAGCGACTTAGCATGTTGCCAACAATATGTTTTACAATAATGGCAATGGAATTAGAGTCTTCAGCAAACTCGTTTTTTAATTCTTCAAACGTTAGTTGGTCAAAAGTTTGATCTCCAAGACTTTTGTAATATTCAAATTGTTTTATGCTACTTTCAAGATAACTATTCATCTTTTGTGTTGTTTTCTGGAACAAATTTTAATGCTATACCATTAATACAATGACGCTTTCCGGTTGTGGCTTTTGGACCGTCATTAAAAAGATGACCTAGATGTCCGCCACAGTTTGCGCAATGTTCTTCGGTACGTGCATACCCAATTTCATAATCTGTTGTAAAAGCCACATTACCTTCAATTTCTTTATCAAAACTTGGCCAGCCTGTGCCAGAATCAAATTTATGTTCGCTTTTAAATAAAGGTGTATCGCAGGCAGCACAATGATAAACACCCTTTTCATAATTTTTATTTAAAGGACTAGAAAACGCACTCTCTGTGCCAGCTTCTCTAAGCACATAATATTCCATTTTAGTCAATTCTGCTTTCCATTCTGCCTCGGTTTTAGTGATTGGAAAGCTGTCTTTTTTTGTTTCTTTTTTTTGGGCAGAGCCATTGCAGTTAAATAAAATGGCAGCTAATGCGAATAATAAAATCTTTTTCATAGTTTAAATTTACAAATTTTTGATTGTAATTTTCGTCGTATCAAGTTTTGAAAAATTACAAAACTATTGGTGTGTTTTTTTATAAATGAAATACCTTAAAGAGTTGATAAAATCATAATATTTATTTAATTTTCAGAGGAGATTTTTTTGATACTTTTCTCATCGGTTTTAGTTTTATGAAATGAGTTCTAATATTAGATTAGCACCAAAAAAATGTTAAAGAACGAATGACATCATAAGACTTTAAAGCAATAAACAGTTATAGATGAAAGCATTATTTCTTACCAGAGAGTTTCCTCCTTATGTTTATGGAGGAGCAGGTGTGCACGTAGAATATTTAGCCAAAGAATTATCTGAATTAATGGAAGTTGAAGTCAGGGCTTTTGGCGATCAAGATAAAACAGCTAACAATTTAAGTGTTAAAGGTTATCCTTTTGAAGATGGTTTTTTTAAAGATAGTGATAGCAAATTAAAATCTATATTTAAAACCTTAAGTACTGGACTACACATGAATGCAGATATCATCGATGCAGATATTGTACACTGCCATACATGGTATTCTCATTTTGCAGGCATTATGGCAAAATTGTGTTATGGTGTGCCAATGGTTTTAACTACACATTCCCTAGAACCATTACGACCTTGGAAACGTGAACAATTAGGCAGAGGCTATGATGCTTCTTCTTGGATTGAAAAAACAGCAATAGAAATGGCTGACTGTCTAATTGCTGTTTCAGAAGAAACAAAACAAGATATTTTAACCCACTTTAATGTGGATGAAGATAAAATTGAAGTGGTATACAATGGTATTGATTTAAAGGAGTATGCTGTTGTAAAAGAAACTAATGTTCTTGAAGCTTATGGTATAGATAAAAACAAACCTTATGTGCTTTTTGTTGGAAGAATTACAAGACAAAAAGGAATCGTTCACTTAGTAAATGCCATAAAATATATAGATGCTAATACTCAAATAGTCTTATGTGCTGGTGCGCCAGATACAGAAGAAATTGCCAAAGAGATGGAAGATGCTGTGGCAGAAGCATCTAAAACGAGAGATAATATCTTTTGGATTGATAAGATGCTAGACAAGAAAGACGTCATTCAGTTGTATTCTCATGCAGATGTGTTTTGTTGTCCATCCATTTATGAACCCTTCGGAATTATAAATATAGAAGCCATGGCTTGTGAAACAGCTGTTGTTGCGAGTGCTGTTGGTGGTATTAAAGAAGTTGTGGTTGAAGGTGAAACAGGTTTGTTAGTTAACTTAGAACAGCAAAATGTAGCGCCTTTTGAACCTGTTAACCCAGATCAATTTTCTAGAGATTTGGCAGAAGGTGTAAACAAAGTAATAGCAGATAAAGAACTCAGGGATAAAATGGCAAAAAATGGGAGACAGCGTGTAGAAGAGTTTTTTGATTGGAAAGCAATTGCAAAGCAAACTAAAAATATATATCAATCATTAATTAATAAGTAATGGTAAACAATAAAGTCTTAAGTATCATTTTAGGTGGAGGACAAGGTTCTCGTTTATATCCACTAACAGAAAAGCGTTCTAAACCAGCAGTACCTATAGCTGGTAAGTACAGATTGGTGGATATTCCTATTTCAAACTGTATCAATTCAGAAGTAAAGCGTATGTACGTTTTAACACAGTTTAATTCGGCATCTTTAAATAGGCACATAAAAAACACTTACCATTTTAGTTTTTTCAGTTCAGCATTTGTGGATGTATTAGCAGCAGAACAAACCATTAAAAGCGATAAATGGTTTCAAGGAACGGCTGATGCTGTAAGACAAAGTATGCACCATTTTCTTCAGCACGAGTTTGAGTATGCATTGATACTTTCTGGCGACCAATTGTACCAAATGGATTATAACGACATGATTAATACTCACATAGAAGCCAAGGCAGATATCTCTGTGGCTACTTATCCTGTAAATGCTAAAGACGGCACTTCGTTTGGTATATTAAAGACAGATGACGATAATAGAATTACATCTTTTATTGAAAAGCCATCAGCAGAGGTTATTGTAGATTGGAAGTCTGAAGTTAGCGACGAAATGAAACAACAAGGTCGTGAATATTTAGGATCAACAGGGATTTATATTTTTAATAAAGACCTTTTGGTTGAATTGATGAATGACGAAAGCACAGTAGACTTTGGAAAAGAAATTATTCCGCAAAATATAGATAAACACAAAGTGATAAGTTTTCCTTTTGAAGGTTATTGGACAGATATCGGAAATATAGATTCTTTCTTTGAAGCTAACTTAGGATTGACCGATGAAATACCTCAATTTAACCTTTATGATTTAAACAATAGAGTCTACACTAATGCACGTATTTTACCAACATCAAAGGTTTCTGGTACAACATTAAATAGAGCTGTAATTGCAGAAGGTTGCTTGATTCATGCAGCAACTATTGAAAAATCGGTAATTGGTATACGATCTAGGATTGGTAAAGAATCTACAGTTATAAACACGTATATGATGGGTAGTGATATTTATGAATCTCTTGAAGATATTGAGACAAAAAAGATTGATATTTTAATGGGAATAGGTGAACGCTGCTTTATAAAAAATGCTATTATCGATAAAAATTGTAGAATAGGAGATGATGTAAGGATAAATGGCGGTCCACATCTAGAAGATACGGAAACGGACAAATACGTTATAAAAGACGGAATTGTAGTCATAAAAAAAGACGCAATAATTCCTCACGGAACAATAATTTAAATGCGTTTTTACATTTATAATTGTTGAAGTAATTCGCGTACTTTCTCAGTGTCTTGTATTTGAAATTTTGCCTTGGTTTTGGTGAAGCCAACTTTTATGGTATAGGCCCAATCGGGTGCTTCTTCAAACATGTATTCGTCTGTCCAGTCATCACCAATAACAGATACAAAATTGTAATCTTGTTGAGTGAGTAAGTGGCTTACGACACGTCCTTTATTAACGTTGCTACTTTTTATTTCAATAACTTTATTTCCCTTTAAAATAGACAAACCATTGTTAGCCACCATACTCGTGAGGACAGTATTAAGTTCTATCGTACGGATTTTGGCAAGTTCAGGATCTGCTTTTCTGTAATGCCACGCTAAGGAATAGTTTTTTGTTTCTATGAACGTTCCTGGTGTTCTGTCTACAAAAGTTTCTAATATTGGTCTTATGTTTTGCATCCAGTCTGTTTTTAAACGCTCTAAGGCTTTCCATTCTTTATTTTTATAAAGCCAAACACCATGGTCGGTTACAAGATTATAAGGCTTGTGCCCAAACCATCGTTGAAAAGTATCTCTGTCTCGTCCACTTATAAGTACTAAAGTAGATTTTTCTTGTAATTTGTCTAATAGATTGAATAATGCCTCGTCTGGTTCTGCATCTTGAGGATTATCTTTAAAACCAACAAGTGTCCCATCATAATCCAAAAGGAGCAGTCTTTTGTCTTTATCTTTAAAGCTTTTTATAAATTCTGTTTCATAATCACTAGAAAGTTTTTTGGTAACCTTTTGATTCTTTACATTTTTTGTACTCTCTAGAGACTTTAAAAATTCATCAGCCCATTTCTCAACATCATAACGTTTTAAGCGCTTTTGCAAAAACTTTATTCGTGTTTTTTGTTCCTCTAACGGCATGGTTAAGGCACGCTTTAGATTAACTGCAAAAGCTTCATAACTATTTGGGTTTATTAAAAGCGCTTCGTTCATTTCTTTAGAAGCACCAGCCATTTCACTAAGAATAAGCACACCATTGCCATTGGTTCTAGTTGCAACATATTCCTTGGCTACTAAATTCATTCCATCTCTAATAGGTGTAATTAAAGCCACATCAGATGAAATATAAAGATCAATTAAGTCATCAAATGGTAGTGACCTATAGAAATACCAAATAGGTGTCCAGCTAACCGTTGCAAATTTTCCATTTATTCTACCAACAAGTTCATCCGTTTCGCGTTTTAGTTTTTGGTATTGCGGAACATTTGAACGTGAAGGCACAGCCAACATTACCAATCTAACTTTTTCCTTATATTCTGGGTAAGTATCTAGAAAGTATTCAAAAGCCTTAATCCTGTTGGGAATACCTTTGGTATAGTCCATTCTGTCAATGGATAATATCAGTTTTTTATCCTCAGTTATGTGCTCTTCAAGACGTTTTCTAAGATCCGACTTTTCTCTAGACTCATTATGATGCTCTAAAGCAGCGTTATAAAATTTATCATAATCAATTCCCATTGGGAAAGAATCGACTTTAATTATTCTGTCATGGTAACTAATCTCATTGAATTGCACATCTAATCGCAATATTCGTTTTACAGAACTTAGAAAATGACGTTCGTAATCATACGTATGAAAACCTAACAAATCTGCACCTAACATTCCGGTTAGGATTTCTTCACGCCAAGGAAAGGTTCTGAAAATTTCATACGAAGGAAAAGGAATGTGCAAAAAGAAACCAATAGTCGTATTAGGCTTTCTGTCTTTTATAAGCTGTGGTAATAATAATAGCTGGTAATCGTGTACCCAAACCGTATCTCCATCTTCTAAATTATCAATTACAACTTCAGCAAACTTTTCATTAACACGTTTATAGGCTTCCCATTCATTCTGTTCAAATTTTGAATATTCCATAAAGTAATGAAACAATGGCCAAAGTGCTCTGTTGCTAAAACCCTCGTAATATTCTTCTATATCTTGATTGGTAAGTGGAACAGAAACACATTTTTCATTTCTAATTTTAGATTGCACTTCATTAGAAAGCTCGGAGCTTAATTCATTTTCTGGTATTCCAGACCAACCAATCCAAATGCCATTACCTTCTGCATGTACCGATTTCATTCCTGTGGCTAAGCCACCAACACTTGGTACAATTTCTAGAGAATTTTCTTGGATAGAAACCTGAAGAGGTAAACGATTTGAAACGATTATAGTTTTATTCATAAAGATTATTTGTGCTAATTGATAGGTTTTCGTTAATTTAAAGAAAATAAAAGGTTTTACATTATAAAAAACAAAGATTTGATGAACAATTTAGATTATGGTGTTATTGGTAATTGTAGAAGTGCTGCTCTAATTTCAAAAAATGGCTCTGTAGATTGGTGCTGTTTGCCTCAGTTTGATTCTCCTTCAGTTTTTGGAAAATTATTAGATGAAAACATTGGTGGCTCCTTTGGTTTTGAAGTCGATGATAGTTATCAAATAAGCCAGCAATATATTGAGAATACAGTAGTTCTGGTTACGAAATTTAGTAACGGTTTAGATGCTTTTGAAGTTAGAGATTTTATGCCGAGATATTACAAGCAGAACGGCTCATACCATTCACCTCCAGAATTCATTAGATATATAAAATACATTTCTGGTAAACCTACTGTAAAAGTTATTTACGATCCTAAATTAGAATATGCAAAAGGAGAGACCAATACATATATAAAAAACGATTTTATAGTTAGCTTAACTGATAAAGAAACGTACGACACCTTGTTTTTATATACAGATTTAGATAAAGACAAAGTTGTAAAAGGTGAAGATATTAAAATTACCTCAGATCACTTTTTACTTGTAGGCTATCATGAAAAGCTTTTTGTGCCTACTTTAAAAATGGCGCATTTAGAGTTAGAACGCACCAAAGTCTATTGGTTAAATTGGATGGAGCGTACAACATCTTACAAAAAATATAACTCTCAAATAGCAAGAAGCGCTATGACATTAAAATTGCTCAGTTATGATAAGACAGGAGCAATTTTAGCAGCTATTACGACTTCTCTACCAGAAACAATAGGAGAAGTAAGAAATTGGGATTACAGATTTTGTTGGATACGTGATGCATCCATGGTTATAAAAGTAATGTCAACCTTAGGGCATAAAAATATAGCAAAACGATACTTGAAATTTATTATCAACCTAATGCCAGATAAGGACGAAAAACTTCAAATTATGTATGGTATTAATGGTGAAAAGAAGTTAACAGAAGCGTTTTTAGAACACTTAGCGGGTTATAAAAATTCTAGTCCAGTAAGGATAGGTAATGCTGCCTATAAGCAAAAACAGAATGACATTTATGGTATTTTAATGGATATGATTCATCAATTGTTATTAGACTTTAGTAATGATATAGATGATGGTGAAGACTTATGGAATATTACAAAAGGTATTGTTTGGGTTGTAAACAAGCATTGGAAAGAACCCGACAAAGGTATATGGGAATTTAGATCAGAAGATCAGCATTTTACCTTTTCTAAGGTTTTATGCTGGACAGCTGTAGATAAAGCCATAAAAGTTGCCAAATTGTTAGGTAAAACCTCAAAGCTGGCTCGTTGGCAATTATTAGAACAAGCCATTAGAGAAGATATTATGGTTAATGCTTGGAGTGATTCGGCTCAGGCTTTTACACAAGCTTACGGCTCAGACGATTTAGATGCTTCTGTTTTATTGATGGAAAACTATGGATTTATAGAAGCCAAGCATCCCAAATATGTAAGTACAGTAAAAGCTATAGAACGAGAGTTATCTCATGATGGGCTTTTGTACCGTTATAAAAATAAAGACGATTTTGGTTTACCATCCTCATCGTTTACCATTTGTACATTTTGGTTTATAAATAGTTTATTTAAGATAGGAGAGGAAGAAAGAGCTGTAAAACATTTTGAAAAATTATTGTCTTACAGTAATCATTTAGGATTGTTTAGTGAGGATTTAGATTTTAAAACAAAACGACTGTTAGGAAATTTTCCACAAGCCTATTCTCATTTAGCACTTGTTGAAACAGCAATAAACCTATCTAAGGTTACAAAAGATGAAAAGGTAAAAGACGTATTGTCTTAATGTTTTAGATAACTTTTTTAAATATCAATAAAAACAAATTAGTGCCCAAAAGTAATACAACGATGTAGTTTAATTAACCGCATTTATTCTTTTTAAATGTCGATAATGTATATTACATTCGTTACATAATAAACAATCAAAATAGCAATATGCAAAACCAAAGACGTGTTGTCATAGACACAGTTAAGCCTCAAATTAACTGTGGTGAGTTTTATATAAAACGCATTGTAAACGAAATTGTAAATGTAGATGCTCATGTCCTTGTAGATGGACACGATGTTATTGCGGCTTCTGTACTTTATAAGCATGAAAAAGAACGAAAATGGAGCGAGGTAAGAATGCATCATGTGGTTAATGACGAATGGAAAGTTTCATTTACAGTAGAAAAACAAGGCTTTTACACTTATAAGGTTGAAGGTTGGGTAGACTACGCATTAAATTGGCAACATGGTATTGAACGAAAAATTGACGATAATCAGCATGTAAGGTCAGAGCTTTTAGAAGGGGTAACTTACCTTAAACCATTACTAAAAAAAGCTTCAAAAAAGGAAAAAGAATACTTAGCCTATTGCATAGATTGTTTTGAAAATGAGGACAAATATGATGATGCTATCAAAGAAGCAACATCTCACAAACTGCATGATATCTTTGTAAAATATCCAGAAAAGCACTTAGCTAATGCATCTAAAGAATTACAAATCTATGTAGATAGAAAAAAAGCACTTTTCAGCACTTGGTATGAATTTTTCCCTAGATCTTCTTCTCAAACCGAAGGTCAACATGGAACATTTAAAGATTGTGAGCGTTTATTACCTAGAATAGCAGAAATGGGTTTTGACACCTTGTATTTTCCACCAGTTCATCCAATTGGTGAAGTTAATCGTAAAGGAAAAAACAACACAACCAATGCCAAAGAAGGAGATGTAGGATCAGCTTGGGGAATTGGATCGCAATATGGAGGTCATAAAGATATTCATCCACAACTAGGAACAGTTGAAGACTTTAAAGCATTGATTAAAAAAGCTAAAGATTTAGGTATTGAAATTGCTATGGATTACGCATTACAGGCAGCACCAGATCATCCTTGGGTAAAAGAGCATCCAGATTGGTTTAAATGGAGACCAGACGGAACCGTTCAGTATGCCGAAAATCCTCCAAAAAAGTATCAGGATATTTTACCAATTTACTGGGAAAGTAAAGACTATAAAAACCTTTGGAAAGAATGTTTAGATATTTTAATGTACTGGATAGACTGTGGTATCAAAGTTTTTAGAGTAGATAATCCGCATACAAAACCTTATTATTTCTGGAATTGGATTATAACTGAAGTAAAAAAACAACATCCAGATATCCTTTTCTTAGCTGAGGCATTTACAAAACCAAAGGTAATGCAGCAATTAGCTAAACAAGGATATACACAATCGTACACATACTTTACTTGGAGAAATAATAAACAAGAGCTGATTGAGTATATGACAGAGCTTACGCAATCTGATCAGCGTGAGTATATGAGACCAAATTTTTGGCCAAACACACCAGATATTAATCCCTATCATTTACAAGGAGCTAATGAGTCTAAATACTTGCAACGTTATGTTTTAGCTGCAACATTAAGCTCTAACATAGGTATTTATGGCCCTGTATTTGAACAACAGATAGATGATGCTATTCCTGGAAAGGAAGAATATTACATGTCTGAAAAGTTTGAAGTGAAGCATTACAATTGGGATGTGCAAAATAAACTAACGTCTATTATATCAAAGGTAAATGCTATCCGTCATCAACATGAAGCATTGCAACAAACAAACAACATTAAATTTTGTCATATAGAGAATGACAATCTATTGGCTTTTTACAAATGGAATGACTCAAAAACAGACGAGTTATTAATCATCATTAGTTTAGAGCAATACTATGCACAACAAGGAACGGTTCAATTGCCTTTGCAAGATTTAGGAATCCATTCTGGTCAGCAAATAACTGTAAATGATTTAGTTACCGGAAGCAGTTATAATTGGCATAACGAATGGAATTTCATTGAGTTGCATCCCACCTTACCATTTCATATATTTAAGATAAATAAATAGAAATGTCTAAAAAGAAATCTACATCAGTCAATCTTAAAACACCGTACAATTTTAATGTACAGTGGGAGGAGTTGATGGAAAATGAAGATTTTGTAAAAACGTTTCTTTCAGACGTCTTAGAAAAATATATCATTAAGCAACGTTGGTATGGAGGTAAGTCGAGTAAGCTAAAATATATTGAACTTGCTGAATATTTCAGAATCCAACAAAACGAAGAAGTATACTACGGACTTATACTAGAAGTTAATTTCAATGAAGCTTTTTACCAACATTACTTTTTGCCTATAGCTTTTGTGTCTGATGAAAATTTTGCCAAAGACGACAGGATTTTACCAATAAGCATTCAAAATCAAGAAGGTTTTATAATAGATGCTATAAACTTAGAAGCATTCAGAAAGGTGGTTTTTGAGCGTATACTAACAGCTGTACCTAAAGATCGTACTCGAGTACAATACAAAAAGAGTTCATTATTTAATGATTGCAAGTACGAATCATCAAGGTTTATGGGTATGGAACAAAGCAATACGTCCATTGTTTATAACGATAAGTATGTTTTAAAATTCTTTAGACGCATTTATGCAGACCGTAACCCAGATTATGAAATGAGTCGTTTTTTATCTGAAAAGAAGGATTTTAAAAATACTCCTGCTTACTTAGGAAGCATGCAAATTAAAGACCACGAAAACATAAATATCACCATTGCGTTAATGAACGAATTGGTGCCAAACGAAGGTGATGCTTGGGCTTATATGTTAAAGGAACTTCATAAGGTGTTTTTAAATTTAGAGTATAAAAACATTAACATAAACCGTTTGCCTCACACAGAACCTTTTGAGCGTTTGACCATCAGAGATATTCCTGCACAAATTATTGATTGGGCAGGTTTAAATGTCTTTACGAAAATGCAGACACTCGCCAAACGTACCGCAGAGATGCATATAGCTTTGGGCTCTGAGTTTGAGGATACATCCTTTACACCTGAAAGGTTTAATGGAGATTATACAGTTTGGTTAAAAAACAGATTGTTGTATCAATTTCAAAATCGTTTAAATGCGGTTGAAAACAATCTACATAAGTTAGATGGCTTGGCATTAGAACTGGCAAATGAATTTCTAGAACGTAAAAATGAAATTAGAAAACGATTCTTAAATTTTGATTGGACTAAGTTAAAAGGCGAACGACTCAGAGTACATGGAGATTATCACTTGGGTCAAATTCTCGTTAAGAACGATGATTTCTACATCCTTGATTTTGAAGGTGAACCAGAAAGCACCATTAGAGACAGAAAAGTAAAACAGCCACCACTAAAGGATGTTGCAGGTTTATTCAGGTCTTTTCATTATGCCATTTACGCAACAATCTTCAACAACCAAGAGAAGTACAAGCAAAGCCAAGAAGAACTTTTTAAGGCAGGCGAGATTTTGTATCAATATTTTATAGGGTTGTTTTTAGGAACTTATGTTGTAGAAATTCAAAATGCTAATATTAACATTGGCTATCAGCAAGAACGTATATTTTTATTAAAATATTCACTATTAGAAAAAGCAGTTTACGAATTAGGTTACGAGCTTAATTCCCGACCACTTTGGGCAGTTATTCCGTTAAAGGGAATTTCAAATATTATCAACCACTAAATTTATGGCAGAAGTAATTGCACACAGTTTATTTACAGATTTTGATATCGATTTGTTTAAATCTGGTAAACATTATCGTCTTTACGAAAAATTCGGTTCTCATATTACAACCGTTAATGGAGTAGAAGGTACCTATTTTGCGGTTTGGGCACCAAGTGCTAAATCAGTTTCCGTTGTTGGTGATTTTAACTTTTGGTTAGAAGGAGATCATAAACTTAATGTGCGTTGGGATGAAAGCGGAATTTGGGAAGGTTTTATACCTGGTGTTGGTAAAGGCAATATTTACAAGTATAAAATTCATAGTCATCATAACGATATAAAAACTGAGAAAGCAGATCCGTATGCCAGACGTTGTGAGCATCCGCCAAATACAGCGTCAATAGTTTGGGATGATGATTATAAGTGGAAGGATAACAAATGGATGACAAAGCGTAAGGAACACAACGCTTTAGATGCTCCTTTTTCAGTTTACGAAGTTCATTTAGGCTCGTGGAAAAAGAAGGTTGAAGAAAATAGATTCTTAACCTATGAAGAACTTGCGGAAGATCTTGTGACCTATGTAAAGGATATGAACTTTACGCACGTAGAGCTAATGCCAATTATGGAATATCCTTACGATCCATCTTGGGGTTATCAACTTACAGGTTATTTTGCACCAACATCGCGTTTTGGTTATCCTGAAGATTTCAAATTATTAGTAGATAAACTACATCAAAACGATATAGGAATCATTTTAGATTGGGTACCATCGCATTTTCCTGAAGATGCTCATGGACTTGGATTTTTTGATGGCTCGGCATTGTATGAACATCCAGATAGAAGAAAAGGTTACCATCCAGATTGGAAAAGCTTAATCTTCAATTACGGAAGAAATGAAGTGAAATCGTTCTTGATTAGTAATGCCATTTTTTGGCTAGATCAATACCATGCTGATGGTCTAAGGGTTGATGCTGTAGCATCCATGTTGTTTTTAGATTACAGTAGAGAAGAAGGTGAATGGGAACCAAATATGTTTGGTGGCAGAGAAAATCTTGAAGCTATCTCATTTATGCGCGAAATGAATGAAGCAGTTTACACTTCGTTTCCAGATGTACAAACCATTGCAGAAGAATCAACGTCGTTTCCTATGGTTTCTAAACCAACCTACCTTGGCGGATTGGGTTTTGGAATGAAGTGGATGATGGGCTGGATGCATGATACATTACAGTATTTTGCTAAAGAACCAATTTATAGAAAGCATCATCAGAATGACTTAACTTTCAGTATGACATATGCTTTTACAGAGAATTTTATGTTACCACTAAGCCATGATGAAGTTGTTTATGGTAAGCACTCAATTTTAGGAAGAATGCCAGGTGACGAGTGGCAACGTTTTGCGAACTTAAGATTGTTGTACTCTTACATGTTTACACATCCAGGAACAAATTTATTATTTCAAGGAGCCGAATTTGGGCAAAGTGAAGAATGGAATTTTCAACAAAGCTTAGATTGGCATCTCTTGCAATATGCACCACATAAAGGTGTGCAAGCATTGATTAAGGACTTAAATGCTTTGTATAGAAATGAACCAGCATTACACCAAAAACAATTTACAGGTGAAGGTTTTGAATGGATAGATTATAACGATTCTGAAAATTCTGTTTTGTTATACATTAGAAAGGGTAATGATAAAGAAGACCATTTAATTATTGCTTGTAATATGACTCCAGTGCCGAGAGATAAATATAAAATTGGAGTTCCGAGACAAGGCAAGTTGAAAGAAATATTCAATAGTGATTTGAAAAAATATTTTGGTACAGGTAAGTATAAAAATACGATTCAAACTGTAAAAGCAGAACCTTGGCAATACAGAGACTATTCTGTTGAGGTTAATATTCCACCTTTAGGTATGGTTGCATTAAAATATTCTAAATAAAGTCTTGATATTCGGTTTATTAATTGCGATTTAAGCAAAAATATTATTCGAAAACGTTGTAGTTAACAATTCTGTATAATAACAGTCTTAACCGCTTTCTTAATATCTAATTTTTCCGTTTTTTTACACGCCCTTTTATATTAAATCATGCTATGATTACAAATACAGAATTAGAAAATAAAGGAAATCAGTTTCCTTCACAAATAATAGGTTTCGAGAAAGATGTAGATAAGCTTTATTTCTCAACAGACAATGATGTTATTCTTCAATTAACTGTTGTTCGAGATAGCCTTTTAAGATTTAGATACACAACCGTAGGTACTTTTGATAACGATTTTTCTTATGCCATAACTAAATATGCGAGTATTGGTTACAACAAGCTAGAAATTGAAGAAAATGAAGATTCTTACGTAGTAATCACTTCAAAATTACGATGCGAAATTTCTAAAGAAAGCCTTCGTGTTTCTTTATACGATGTTAAAGATGACATTTTAATAAACCAAGATGAAATAGGTTTTCATTGGGAAGAAAGTTATGAGTTTGGTGGAAACATCGTAAAGATGAGTAAAGTCTCAAATGATGGTGAGAGTTATTACGGACTCGGAGATAAACCTAACCACTTAAATTTAAAGGGTAAGCGTTATGATAATTGGGTAACCGATTCTTATGCTTACGGAAAAGATACAGATCCTATTTACAAGGCTATTCCTTTTTATACAGGACTTCATCATGGGAAAGCTTACGGTATTTTCTTTGATAATTCTTTTAGAAGTTCATTCGATTTTGCTCAAGAAAGACGGAATGTAACGAGTTTTTGGGCGCAAGGCGGTGAAATGAATTATTATTTCTTCTACGGACCAAAAATGAGTGATGTCGTAGAAAGTTATACAGATTTAACAGGAAAACCACATCATTTACCGCCTCTTTGGGCACTTGGTTTTCACCAATGTAAGTGGAGTTATTATCCTGAAAGTAAAGTAAAAGAGATAACTTCTACGTTTAGAAAACTTCAAATTCCTTGCGATGCCATCTATTTAGACATCGATTATATGGATGGTTTCCGTTGCTTTACTTGGAATAAGGACTATTTTCCAGATCCAAAAGGGATGGTTAAGGAGTTGAAGGAACAAGGTTTTAAAACTGTAGCCATAATAGATCCAGGTATTAAAATCGACAAAGACTATTCAGTTTATAAAGAAGCATTAGAAAAAGATTATTTCTGTAAACGTGCTGATGGTCCATATATGAAAGGAAAAGTTTGGCCTGGTGAGTGTTATTTCCCAGACTTTACAAATCCTGAAGTAAGAGATTGGTGGTCTGGCTTATTTAAAGAACTCATTGAAGAGATAGGCATTAAAGGTGTTTGGAATGATATGAATGAGCCTGCTGTAATGGAAGTGCCTAATAAAACTTTTCCAGATGATGTAAGGCATGATTACGACGGAAACCCTTGCAGCCATAGAAAAGCGCACAACATTTATGGAATGCAAATGGCTCGTGCAACATATCAAGGATTAAAGAAATATTCATTCCCAAAACGACCATTTGTAATAACAAGAGCAGCATACTCTGGTACGCAGCGTTACACATCTACATGGACAGGAGATAACGTAGCAACTTGGGAGCATTTATGGATTGCAAATATTCAGGCACAACGTTTAGCAATGTCTGGCTTTTCATTTGCAGGAAGCGATATAGGAGGTTTTGCAGAGCAACCACAGGGAGAGCTATTTACACGTTGGATTCAATTAGGTGTTTTTCACCCATTCTTTAGAGTACATTCATCTGGTGATCATGGAGACCAAGAACCATGGGCTTTTGATGAGGACGTTACGGATATTGTGCGTAAGTTTATTGAGCTTAGGTATCAACTGTTACCGTATTTATATACTGCTTTCTGGAATTATGCAGATCATGGGACACCATTGTTGAAATCTTTGGTAATGTTCGATCAAGATGATGTTCAAACCCATTACAGAACAGATGAATTTATTTTTGGTGAACAGATTTTGGCTTGTCCTGTTTTAGAACCAAATGCAAGAGGTCGCAGAATGTATATACCTAGGGGAAACTGGTATAATTTCTGGACAGATGAAATTATAAAAGGAGGTAAAGAAATGTGGGTAGATGCAGATATAGACAGTATGCCAATTTTTATAAAAGAAGGTGCTATTATTCCAAAATTCCCAATACAACAGTATGTTGGTGAAAAAGAAATAAAAGAGATTACTCTAGATGTATATTATAAAAACGGTAAGGAAGTTAGCGAATTGTTTAGTGATGCTAATGACGGTTATGATTATACAAAAGGGCGCTATAGCTTAAGAAACTTTAGGCTTACAGGTAGAGAAAATGAGCTTATTATAAATCAATATAAGGAAGGTAAGTTTATTACAGAATACGAAACATTCAATATTCGCATTCATGGATTACCTTTTGATATTTCAGAAATTCAGATAGATAATCAAGTTATTTCTTTAAAACATTTAAAATCTAATGGTACCAACTCTTTTGTTGTAGATAAAAACTTCTCCGAACTTCATATCATGGGAATAGAAGCAAAATCTAAGTGACCATCTAACAAAAGAAGTGTCTTATAATTACGAATAGATTTTCGTACATTAGTAAATACATAATTAAACCCATTAGCTATGACTTTTAAAAAAGGAATATCAATATTAGGAATAGTAGCCGTTATTGTATCATGTGCTACAAATCCATTTACAGGAAAAAAGACAATGGCATTTGTGTCTAATGACCAATTGTTTCCTTCATCTTTCGCACAATACAATCAGGTTTTAAATGAAAGTAAAATTATTACCGGAACCAAGGATGCAGAAATGATAACCAGAGTAGGTCAACGTATAGCAGTTGCTGCAGAACGTTGGTTAAATGCCAATGGACATCAAGGTTATTTAGATGATTATAAATGGGAATATAAGCTGATAGAATCAGAGCAAGTTAATGCATGGTGTATGCCAGGTGGTAAAATAGCTTTTTACACAGGAATTCTACCAATTGCCCAAAATGAAACCGGAATAGCTGCAATTATGGGTCATGAAGTTGCACATGCTTTGGCAAATCATGGTCAACAACGTATGAGCTCTGGTATGTTACAACAGTTAGGTGGTATTGGTGTTGCTGTAGCAACAGGAAATGAAAGCCCAGAAAAACAACAGATGTGGATGCAAGCTTACGGATTAGCAAGTAACGTAGGAGGTATGTTGCCATTCAGTAGAGCACATGAAACTGAAGCCGATAAAATAGGTGTAATTCTTATGGCAGTTGCAGGATACAATCCAGATGAGGCTGCCGAATTATGGAAGCGTATGAAGGCGAATAGTGGAGGGCAAGCACCACCAGAATTTTTAAGTACACACCCAAGTAACGACTCAAGAATTAAGACTTTACAAGAGTTATCTCCAAAAGCAAAAGCAGAAGCGAAAAAGTTTGGGGTGACTTCGTTTAGACCAATAAATTAATATTGGCTTAAAAAATAAATGATTACTTTAGAAGCTGCTCAAAAAGAGCAGCTTTTTTAATTTATATATATGAGCGAACTTAAAAAGGGAAGTAAAAAACTTCTTAATGCTTGGGCATTTTATGATTGGGCAAATTCAGTATATACCCTTACAATAGCATCATCTATTTTTCCAATTTTTTACTCGGCATTATTTCTTTCAGAGAAAAAAGTAGTAACTGCTTTTGGCTATGATTTTAAAAGTACTGCGCTCATTACTTTTGTAACCGCATTTACGTTTTTGGTTGTAGCTTTTTTATCACCAATTTTATCTGGTATTGCAGATTATATTGGTAATAAGAAGAATTTTATGAAGTTTTTCTGCTATGTTGGTTCTGCAGGTTGTATCGGTTTGTATTGGTTTAGTTTAGATAGAATACATCTTAGTTTGTTATTCTATTTTATGGGATTAATTGGGTATTGGGGAAGTTTGGTATACTACAACTCATATTTACCAGATATCGCATTCGAAGAACAACAGGATATTATTAGTGCCAAGGGATTTAGTTTAGGATATCTAGGAAGCGTTATTCTTTTATTGATAAATCTCGCAATGGTAATGAAACCGAGCTGGTTTGGATTTGATGTTAATATATCTACTTCAATTTTAGAAAATGGAACAGATGCAGAGATAGCTGAAGCGTTAAAAAAAGCTAAGAATATGGCTTCATTTCAAGCTATGAAAGTTTCATTTATAACGGTAGGAATCTGGTGGGCAGGATTTAGCCAGTATACATTTTATATTTTACCAAAAGGTGCTTCTTCAGGACACAAGGTTACAAAGGGTGTCATATTCAATGGCTTTAAAGAATTGAAAAGTGTTTGGATAGACCTAAAAGGCAACTTAAGATTAAAACGTTATTTAAATGCCTTTTTTGTATTTAGTATGGCTGTTCAAACTATAATGTTAGTAGCTGTCTATTTTGGTGAGGAAGAAATTAATTGGGGAAGTGATGAAGCTAAAACAACTGGCTTGATTGTAAGTATATTAGTGATTCAACTAGTTGCGATAATTGGAGCAGTGTTAACATCAAAAGCATCTTCTAAGTTTGGAAATATACCAACGTTAATTGCTGTTAATTTTATATGGATGTGTTTGTGTTTTTACGCCTATTTTATGGAAACACCTATTCAGTTTTATATAGCTGCTTCTTTGGTTGGTTTAGTAATGGGAGGTGTACAATCTTTAGCTAGGTCTACGTATTCTAAATTTTTGCCAGAAACAGAAGATTCAACATCCTATTTCAGCTTTTACGACGTTGCAGAAAAAATAGGCATCGTTATAGGAATGCTTATTTATGGTTTTATAGATCAGATAACAGGTAGTATGCGTAATTCTATACTATTTCTTTTTGTGTTCTTTTTAATCGGAATAATTTTATTGTATAGAGTTCCTCGATTAAAAGAATAAGACTTGTCTATTTTAATTTAATAATTTTATACTCATTCAATATAATTCATAAATATTCTTATATTGCCAGTAACTAAACAATATGTAATGAAAAAACTATTTATTCTTTCTATTTTATTTTTAACTGTATTTTCATCTTGTAGTAGTAAAGTAGATCTAGCTATTGACAATCCAACAGATGTCTCTGTAGAAATTGTAGTAGATACATTACGTGTATTAGTACCACCAAAAGATGTTGTTTGGGTAGAAATGGGACCAGGAGAGCATCAGTTAACTCTAGAGAATGATAGTATAATTAAATATAACTTCACTGAGTCTGTATACATGATTAACCCTTCGTTATCTGAGTATTTAGTTGCTGACGAATATTATGGACCAACTGCTTTTCAAAATTCGTATGCTTCTACTTTACCTAACAAAGTAGTTACATTTTTAGGTATGGAGATTGAAGGTAACTACGATGTATTAACTAATGTTATCAATAAAGTGACTTGGGATTATGGTCCAAGAGAAACATTACCAGAAATGGTAGAAGTAGATGCTGATGAATCTTACACAACATTGGTTAAAGTTTACGATCCTGCAGAATTTATGAGCTTAATGCTTAGTTCTTATAACGACTATTCAGAGGACGAATAATTTATCATAAATCTTGAAAACCTCTCTCGGCACACATATCACTTGGGATGTGTATAACTGTAATGCAGATACACTATCATTTATACCTACTGTAAAGACAGTATTAAATGCTATAGTTAAAGAATTACAGCTCACAAAAGTCAATGAATCTTACAAACAGTTTGAGCCAATAGGTGTAACAGGTTTTATTCTCTTAGAAGAAAGCCACGTAAGTATTCATTCATGGCCAGAACACCAATTTGCAGCAGTAGATATTTTTTCATGCAGACCTTTTGATGCTAAGAAAATCCAGGAATTATTAATGGAGTCTTTTAGCTCAGATAAAGTTGTTATTAAACAGATTGAAAGGGGAGAGGCTATCTCTATTATTTCACCAGATTTTATATAATAAAGTGAGACATAAACTCACAATCATCAGTAATAATCTTAGAGTTTTGTGCTCTTAAGTTTATGGCAGATGCTCTCGTTGTATAGAACATTCCTAATTGATAAAAATAATTTTCTTCATCCTTGTTCATTGGATAGAATTTTTGAAATACCATATCCTGATGTCCAAAATCACCTTTAGATTTGGCTTCGGAATTACCCATAGCTTCAATAGAAATATTTTCACCCAAGCGACCATAAACAGGCTTTTGTACATAATTGTATAAGCTAGGCTCTTTGCTCAAATACGTTTCTGCTAATATGTTATTCGGGAAGTTCTGTGTGATATAAGCCAAAAACTTTTTATTCTGCCAAATAGCTGTATAGGGTGGATTTAAAACTACCACTTTATCGTTTAAAATTAGGTCAGAAAGCGTATGTGCCAATTCAGGCTCATCATTAAACATCCAGTCCCAAGGAATCATTTTAAAAAGCACATCAACATCTTCATACTCATCACCAATTTGATGAAACACACCTTCATCAGAAAAAATAACATACTCCAAGTCTGAATAAAATGGTTTATAGCCTGCTTCGTAAGCAATATCTATAATGCAGTTAACGTTTTCTTTGTCTTCAATGTAACCAAAGGAAGTTCCCAGAAAAACGGGTTTATCTTTACCTAAATAAGATTTTAGGTTAGATAAAGCATCTTTTATATCAAATTTTAAAGTATTAAAACTTTGCGGATTGCCTTTTAACTGTTCTAATTGAAGTGGTTGCCACAATAAAGTTTCAGGCAATGTGCTGCATGTGTCTGCATTAAATTCAATAATGCGACCATAATCAGATTTTAAACCTCCATTAATGTCAAAACGACCATAAAGAAAAGGATGCTTGTTCTTGTTCTTCCAGCTATGTTCAATACATTTTTGAAACGATAACGGAATACCAAGTTCGCCTAATTTATGTTCGGCTATAATTTTGTCTGTAGCACGTTGAAATAAATAAAACGCTTCATCAGAAATACGACGTAGTTGCTCTACTTCAGAACGGTATATGCCAAGTAATTCTTCAGAAAAATAGTCTTCTTCTAAATACCAGTGTAAGCGATGTGGAACGTGTTTCTTTTTAAGACGTTTTATTTCTTTAAAACGACTATCCTCCAAACGATCTAAACGACTTTCCGCTGCCATATCCTCTAGATGATTTTCCTGGTACACTTACTCTTCGAGATGTTGCAGAGCTTCTTAAATCGTTTTTTAATCCTGTAGATTTATTATAAGCAGAAGCATTTTTGTAGTTACTTTGGTTTGGTGTAACGTTACGTAAACTTCTATTAAAATAAGAAGCGGCTAACGAATAGTACAGAATGCTTCTTAAACCTGAATGACGACTGTAAGATGACTCGTCATTTTTCATTTTTCTTAAAGATAATGTATCTGTTGTTCCTTCTAATGTGTGTACAATAGCAATAGATTTATCTTTATCGTCAATTAAACGCTCGTCGATGATTTTATAATCATTTCCTGGTTCTACTTCTTCAACCTCAGTGATAACACCTTGCGTAGATTCGTAAACCGTTTCTTGCTGTGCATCTTTAATGCGTGGACTTGGATCGTCGTCGCCACAACTTTGAAGTGTTAACGAAGCAACAACAGCTGCGGTCAACGTTATTTTTTTAGTTAAAGCAAGACCAGTTATAATTTTTTTATTCATCTTTGACAGGTTAATTTGCTCAAACATAATCAATTTTTAATGAATAAAAAAGCACTAATTCCATTTGCTGTATTTATTGCAGGTTTATGCTCAATCATCTACGAATTATTAATTAGTACTACTGCAACTTATTTTTTAGGAGATGGTGTAAGACAGTTCTCTATTATCATTGGTGTGTATTTGTTTTCTATGGGAATAGGTGCCTTTTTGTCTAAGTTTTTTAAGGACAAACCACTCACATTTTTTATCAATGTAGAGTATCTGCTTGGTTTTATTGGTGGTATTTCTGTGCCACTGCTTTACATGCTATTTGTGTACGTGTCTCCTATGATATTGCAAATTAGTTGTTTGGCTATCATTTTTGTAATAGGATTACTTACAGGTATGGAAGTGCCATTACTAACCTTTGCCTTAGAGGAGAGTAATATCAAAAACAACTTGTCTAACGTATTGTCGTTAGATTACATAGGTGGACTTATTGCCACCTTGATTTTTCCATTTATCATACTTCCATTTGTTGGCTTGTACTATTCGTCGCTAATTTTCGGAATTGTAAATATTGTCTTAGGTATTCTTTTGAATTACACCTTACTCAAAGACAAAAAACGAAACAGCATTTTTGGGTTTCTGGCCGTTATTGCTTTGGTCGTTTTAGTGTTGTTTGGCGGTAAGCTCTTAAAGGTTTGGGATCAGAAAATTTACAAGCGTCCTATTGTATTGAATGAGCAAACACCATATCAAAAAATTGTAATGACCAAAACACAAGGAGATGTTAGGTTGTATCTTAATAGAGTGATACAATTTTCATCAGCGGATGAGCATCGTTACCATGAGTCTTTGGTGCATATTCCTTTAGCAATGCATTACAATCCAAAGCGTGTTTTAATTCTTGGTGGTGGCGAGAACTTAGCGAGTAGAGAAGTTCTAAAGCATAGTTCTGTGCAGCGTGTAGATGTTGTAGATATTGATAGTACCATGTTTTATTTGGCAAAAGAGAATAAATATCTAAAGGACATTAACGCTGATGCTGCTAAAAATGAAAAAGTAAATCTTATACCAGAAGATGCGTTTACGTATCTGTTTAATAATACTGAAAAGTACGATGTAATCATTGCAGATTTGCCAGACCCAACCAATCAGGCATTGGCAAGATTGTACAGCAAGCAGTTTTTTTTAATGGCAAAGCGAAATCTTAAAAAGGATGGTGTTTTTGTAACACAATCTGGTGAAATCTATTTCTCAAACAAAGTCTTTAGTTGTATCAACAATACCTTGGCATCAGTCTTTGAAGACGTACAACCATATCATACGTATATACCATCGTTTGGAGATTGGGGATTTATTATTGCCAGACATGATGGCAACGACAGTAAAGTAGATACTGAAGCTTTGCCAGAAGATTTAAAATATCTTAACCCAAACCAAATAGAGCAAGCCTTTATTTTTCCTAAAGATATTACCATTGCAGACACAAAACAGAATACTTTAGATAACCCAATTATCCTTAACTATTTCTTAGACGAATGGGAAAAATGGAAAATAGATTTTGAAGCGGGAACGAAGTAATTTTTAATTCTTTAGGAATTTTAAAACATTCTTATCACTTTTTAGTTTGATAAAGTACAAACCACTTTCTAAATCAGAAACATTGATTTGGGTATGTGGTTGATACAAACCTTTTAGAACCTCTCGACCATTTACATCATAAATGATAAACTCTTCTTGGGTTTCTATATTTGTTAATTGAATGTATTGAGTGGTTGGATTTGGATAAATAGAGACAGTTTTTTGTTCTTCAAACTCATTAATTCCAAGATTTATATTTAAATCAGATAATGGAATTCTTAATAACCTATCTGGCTCTAAAACATAAAAGTAGCTTCCATAGATAGCTATATCTCTAGGGTCTTCAATATTATCAATAAAAGGCAGTAATATATCTATGTTTTGAACAGGTTCCTCGTTAGTGTCAAAACTTACAATTAAATCAAAATCTTGGTCAGCTACATATAATATGTCTTCATATATCTTAATGCCTAATGGATGGTCTCCTGCAACTAATGCTATTGGATTAGCATCAGGGTCAAGCAAGTCAATTTTGTAAATAATTCCGCCATTAATTGAAACACTAAAATATAAAAAATCATCTTTTGTAGCTAAGCCAATAATTCCTGTATAACCTGAAACCAATAGTTCGGACTCGTTTGAGCCACCATTAAGATCATACTTGTATATAGAACCACCATTAGTGTCTGAATAATATAAAAAATCATTGTGAACAACTATCACATTAGGTGATACACCTGAATTAGTCACCTCAATGATGTCTGGATTTACCTCATTAAGACTAAACTTTACAATCCTACCTTGCCCAAACTCAGCTACGTAAAATTCATCATTATATATTGCCATACCTTCAGCCAAGCTAAAGCCATCTTGAAATAGGCTAACAGTCGGGTTTGATTCATCTGTTAGATCTACCACATCTATTCTTCCTCCATTTGAAAAAAATAAATTGGAGCCATCTAAATATATTCTGGACGCATCATATATACCTGTAACAACATCTTCAATCTGAGCATAAATAGATGTTGAAAGTTGAAAGAAAAATGCTAAGAGTAATAGTCTTTTCATGTAAATAAAATTTAATAATTGAAGTAAATATAGCAATTCTATTATTTTAGAAAATAAAAAAGGACAAGCTAACACTTGTCCTTTCTTCTTTTTTGGTTGATTGATTGGGCACTAGTTGCTAACGCTACCAGAACCTGTTACTTTAGTGTCTTTGTTTGTTGGGTTTCCTGAGTATTTTACATCACCAGAACCTGTAATTCTTACTTTAAGTTCACCATTACAAACCACGTTAGCACCACCAGAACCAGTAATTTTTGCAGTGACATTAGTGCTGTCTAAATCGCTGCCATCAAAATCTCCAGAGCCTGTTACTTTTGTCGTTAAATCTTTGGTAGAACCACTTAACTCAATGTCACCTGATCCAGAAATACTACTTTCAACTGAATTAGAGCTGATATTTAATTCTATATCACCAGATCCTGCAATGGATACATCAAAATGATCTGATTTTATAGTCCCTGAATTTTCAATATCACCAGAGCCAGCTAAGGATACAGAGTTGATAGATTCATAAGGAATTGTTACAATAATAGTCTTTGTTGGTCTTAGATTAATTCCGTCTTTGACCTTTACAACAAGTTTACCACCTTCAACTTTGGTAACAATATATTCCATAAGATTAGCATCGCCTTCAATCGTAATGTTTCCTTCTTTGCCTTGTACCAATTTAAAGTTCATTGGTCCTGCAGATTTTAAGCCATCATAATCGCCAGTAGATCTGTTTTCTGTAGTGATGTTTCCATCTCCTTTAACTTTTTTCCATTTTCCCCATTGTGCACAAGATGTTGTAACACTAAAGAGAAAAGCGACTAGCATAATTGATTTTAATAATTTCATGTTTTTGAATTGTTTGGTTACTGTTCGTTTTTTTTGATTATTGTTGTTTAAAGCTTACGCTTCCGTACTGTGATTTTATTTTTACATAGTTGCCAGAACCTTTAGAGCCGTGATAACCATTGTATTTTTTTTCAAAAGAATCGACTTCTTTATTGGTAAAATTAAATGCGTCTGAATCTCTCAATGAGGCGTACTCTAAATTGATATTAAAATCAAAACTATAATTGCTATCATAGCCAATGGTAATGCCCATAAATTCCGAATCAATATCAATGTTTTTGGCTTTTGAAGCCATGCGGTCTATTTTAAAAGATCCATAATTAGCTCTAACTCTAACACTTTTGTAAACGTTTCCTAATCTAAGGGATAGATAGTCTCCGTTTCCACTAAGATTATTGACGTTATCAACTTTTAGAGAACCATAATCACATACATATTCTACATTTTCTGCAACTTCAACAACAGAATTTGAGTAATCTGCATTGATTTTTAAGTTTTCGGCTTTGGCTACTGTAAATCCACTATAATCGGCATTAATTCTTCCGCCTTTAATGTATTCAAAGTAACTGTTGTTGGTATAATCAAAACGGATTTCGTTATTGTCTGAAAGTAATTCTTTGGTTGTAATTTTGCCATAATCGCATATAATTTTGGCACTACCTTCTAATCTGTCAAGGTTTATAGAGCCATAATCGTTATTAAGGTCTACGTTGCCAGACATTGGCATTTTTACAACATAATTGATTTCTAGCTTAAGATTCATCTTTTTGCCCCAATTCCACCAATTTTTACTGTTTTTTCCAATTTTGGTTATGGCAGATACATAATCGTTGCTCGATGAAAATTCAACATCAATATTTTTTAAACGATCTTCAACTTTTTCGGCATTATTACCAGTAACTTTAATGGTAATATCAAAATCAATTTTGTTTTGATCCCAGGTAATCACTTCGAGATTACCATAACTATTACTGATTTTTAGGGTAGCATTAGAAGTTACATTAAAAGACTTCTTAATGTTGTGCTCTTTAGTCGTTTTAGCAACTTTAGGGCTTGTATTTGCTAATGCAATAAATGGCATTAGCAAAACAAGTAGTGCTATTTTAAAGTGTATTTTTAGGTTCATCATTGTTGGTTTTTAATTCTTTAATAGTTTCAATTTGTTCTAGAACTGTGTTTAAAACATCTATTCTGTTCTGAAAGTTGTTAATCATAGCATAAATAACACGCTGGTCTTTGTTGCTTTCAGTTAAATCTGTTTTTAGTTTTTGATAGTCTTTTTCTAACAGTTCAATTCGGTTTAAAGCGTCTGTAATAACTTGCTCGGTTAAAGGTGAACGCTCATTGTTTAGCTTTTTTAATTCAGCATTAATTGTGGTTGTAAAGAAATCTTGAGTTTGGGACATTTCAGGCGAAACACTTGCTAAATCCATAACTTCTGGTTGCGCATTGATAGTTGTAAATACACCTAAGCAAATAATTACAGATGCAGCAATAGCTATAAATGGTTTCCAATTAAAGTTTATGATTTTCTTGGTCTCGACAGAAGCAACATCAGTTGCATTCAGTTTATCTAAAAAACGATTTTCATGACCTGACTTAGGTTCGTTGATATCAAACTCACCTTTAAGTCCTTCAAACAAATCTTTTATAGTATCTTTTTCCATACATCAATAATTTAGGCTATTAGCTCTAATTTCTTTCTTAAACTTTCTTTCGCTCTAGAAATCATGGTTCTGCAATTAGCATAAGAAATATCCATAATATCACAGATTTCATCATAATCATAGCCTTCAATGAGATGAAGCGTTAATCCTAAACTATAATTAGGTTTTAAGGTTTTCATTATACTGATAATTTGTTTCACTTTATCATCGTTTTGGCTATGCTCTTCAATGCCGTTATCATCTTCAACTTTATACATTATTGTTTCTAAAGGCACTTCATTTTGTTTTACGGTTTTGTTGTAATGTGCAATACTATTATTCACCACAATACGTTTTAACCATGCACCAAATAATTTGGTATCCTCCAGGGTTTCAAGTTTTGTAAAAGCCGTTAAAAATGATTCTTGCATAATGTCTTCAGCTTTATAAGAATCTTTTACAATTCTCAAAGCTGTGTTATACATGGCTTTGTTGTATCTATTGTAAATTTCTAACTGCGCACGTTGGTTACAAGATTTACAAAGCACTAATAACTGCTCGATATTTTGATTGGTTGATGTCAAAAAAACAATTGCTTTATTCTATAGATGGAGGTGTTTTTACATTGTTACACTTTTAGTAAAAAAACTTTTAAGATGTCCTAAAGGTAATGGCATAACAATTGAATTATTACAAGTGTGAATAACTTTGAATATCTTCTAATGCGTTGATATTCAACATAAAGTTAATTATTAATACATTTAAACAAATGCTGTTCTGCTATTTTTAATGACAGAATGGCTTAAAAATAATATGAAGAAATCAAATTTTTTAAGTCTTGACAGTTTGTCATTACAGGATTTTGACGAAAATTCAGAATTAATTCCATTAATGACTCCAGAAGATGAGGAATTAATTAATAATGAATCTTTACCAGAATCCTTACCAATTCTACCATTACGAAATACTGTGTTGTTTCCAGGTGTTGTAATTCCCATTACAGCAGGAAGAGACACGTCTATCAAACTTATAGATGATGCCAATAAAGGCGGAAAAGTTATAGGTGTTGTAGCCCAAAAGGACGAATTGGTTGAGAACCCTTCTGCTCAAGATATTTATAAAACAGGTACAGTTGCACGTATTCTTAAAGTGCTAAAAATGCCAGATGGTAATACAACGGTTATTATTCAAGGTAAAAAGCGTTTTATGGTTAATGAAGTTATTTCAGAAAAACCATACTTAACCGCAACAATTTCTGATTTGGCTGAGACTAAACCAGAAGCAGGAAATGAAGAATTTTCTGCAATTATAGACTCTATAAAAGATTTATCATTAGAGATTATTAAAGAAAGTCCAAACATTCCTACTGAGGCTACTTTTGCTATAAAAAACATAGAAAGTAACTCGTTCTTGGTGAATTTTGTGTCTTCAAATATGAATCTTAAGGTTGAAGAAAAACAGGAGCTTTTAAAGATCAATGATTTAAAAGAACGTGCGCTTCAGACTTTAAAATACATGAACTTAGAATATCAAAAACTTGAATTAAAGAACGATATTCAAAGTAAGGTTCAAAGTGATATGAACCAGCAACAACGTGAGTATTTCTTGCATCAACAGATGAAAACCATTCAGGAAGAATTGGGTGGTGGTGTGTCTTCTGGTCAGGAGATAGAAGATATGAGAGCACGTGCTAAGGAAAAGAATTGGGACGATAAAGTAAAAGAGCATTTTGACAAAGAATTAGCCAAAATGCAACGTATGAATCCTCAGGTTGCAGAATATTCTATTCAGCGTAATTATCTCGATTTATTTTTAGACTTACCATGGAATGAATACAGTGAGGATAAGTTCGATTTAAAACGCGCTATGAAAATCCTAGATCGTGATCATTTTGGGTTAGACGATGTTAAAAAACGAATTATAGAGTATTTGGCAGTTTTAAAACTTCGTAATGATATGAAGTCTCCAATACTTTGTTTATACGGACCTCCAGGAGTTGGTAAAACATCTTTAGGAAAATCTATTGCAGAGGCTTTAGGTAGAGAATATGTAAGAATTTCACTTGGTGGTTTACGTGACGAAGCTGAGATTAGAGGTCATAGAAAAACCTATATTGGTGCAATGCCAGGACGAATTATTCAGAGTTTAAAGAAAGCTGGTACATCTAATCCTGTGTTTGTTTTAGATGAGATTGATAAACTATCTTCTGGTCATCAAGGCGATCCGTCTTCTGCGATGTTAGAGGTTTTAGATCCTGAGCAAAACAGTGAGTTTTATGATAACTTCCTAGAAATGGGTTACGACCTTTCTAAGGTTATGTTTATAGCAACGTCTAATAGCCTTAATACCATTCAACCAGCATTAAGAGATCGTATGGAAATCATTAATGTTACGGGTTATACTATTGAGGAAAAAGTTGAAATTGCAAAGCGTCACTTATTACCAAAGCAGCTCAAAGAACATGGTTTAGATAGCAAAGCACTAAAAATAGGTAAGCCGCAATTAGAAAAAATTGTTGAAGGTTATACACGTGAGTCTGGTGTTAGAGGATTAGAGAAGCAAATTGCAAAAATGGTGCGTTATGCCGCCAAAAATATCGCAATGGAGGAGGATTACAACGTCAAAGTGTCTAACGAAGATATTATTGAAGTTTTAGGGTCACCAAGATTAGAACGCGATAAATATGAAAATAATAACGTAGCGGGTGTGGTTACAGGCTTGGCTTGGACTAGAGTAGGAGGTGATATTTTGTTTATTGAGTCTATACTTTCAAAAGGAAAAGGTAGTCTTACCATAACAGGAAACCTTGGTAAAGTAATGCGCGAGTCTGCTACGATAGCTATGGAATACATCAAAGCAAATGCTGATGAGTTTGGTATAAATCCAGAAGTTTTTGATAAGTACAACGTACATATTCATGTTCCGGAAGGCGCTACACCAAAAGACGGACCAAGTGCAGGTGTTACGATGTTAACGTCTTTAGTGTCGTTGTTTACACAACGTAAAGTGAAGAAAAGTTTGGCTATGACAGGTGAAATTACTTTGAGAGGAAAAGTACTGCCTGTTGGTGGAATTAAAGAAAAAATCTTAGCTGCTAAACGCGCAAAAATTAAAGAGATTCTTTTATGTCAAGATAATAAGCGCGATATTGACGAAATAAAACCAGAATATCTAAAAGGTCTAACGTTTCATTATGTAAAAGATATGAGTGAGGTTTTAGATATTGCGATTACAAATCAAAAAGTAAAGAATGCTAAAAAGCTCTAAGTTAGTTTTTATAATTAGTATTGCCCTTTTATCATGGCTGAATAGTTTTAGCCAAGAAGAAGGGCAATATAAAGATGTAATCTTAGATGGTAAACCAGCGAAACTTAATGTGATTACTGGAGAAATTACTTTAGTGAACTCCGATACTGAAACAGTAATTGTTACGACTGATTCGCTTTCAAAGCAATCTAATAGTGAAGTTAAAGAATCATCAGTAACGCAAATAGAAGCGGAATACCATACTGTAAAAGAAAACGAAACGCTTTTAGATATAGCTAATAAATACAACACAACATTAACAGCTTTAAAGGAAGCTAACAATTTAGAAACTACTCTTGTTGATGCAGGGCAAAAACTTAGAGTTAGAAATTTTGAAGCCCAACCAGAAAGTACAGTGAAAATTGAAGAAGTAGAAGATTCTACTGTTACCATTTCTTCCGAAAACAATTCTGGTAGACATATCGTAGAAAATGGAGATACACTTTACAGTTTAAGTAAACGATATGGCTTTAACGTAGATGAATTGAAAACTAAAAATGGTTTAACTTCAAACCTAATAAAGGTAGGTCAAGAGTTAAATATCTCGCATTCCGACTACAAAAAATCATCAATAAACAAATCCTTTTGGACTGTGTCTAAAGGAGATACCTTATATAACATTTCGAAAAGAAACGGACTTACAGTTGATGAATTAAAATCTCTAAACGGACTTACTGATAATTTGATTTTAGTAGGGCAAACCTTGAAGTTGAAGTAGAAATAAAACACCTCAAAAAATAAAAAAATCATATCATCGTTTTAAGATAGATTTGTTTATTTTGCAAAATCTATGATAAAGAGGGTTACCCAATTCTGTTTTATGCTTTTAGCGTTGCCGTTGTTTGCTCAATTGGGTGGCGAATCTACTTATCAATTTCTCAACCTTGTATCATCACCAAGACAAGCTGCATTAGGGGGTAAAATTATTACCAACTTTGATCATGATGTTACGGAAGCCTTATACAATCCAGCATCTTTAAATTATCAAATGCACAATCAACTAGCGGTAAATGTGTCTAGTTATTTAGGTGGTATCACTTATGGTTCAGCTGCATATGCGTATACTTGGGACAGACATGTACAAACGTTTCATTTTGGTGTAACTTATATTAACTACGGAACGTTTGATGGATATGATGTTAATGGAAATTCCACAGGAACCTTCAGTGGAAACGAAGCAGCAATTTCTGCAGGTTATAATTACAACATTCCATTCACGGATTTTTATGTTGGTGCTAATCTAAAAGTTATTACATCTTTATTAGAACAATATAATTCGGTTGGTGGTGCAGTAGATTTGGGTATCATGTACATCAATGAAAAGTTAGATTTTCATGCAGCATTAACGGTAAGAAATCTAGGTACTCAGTTTACAACGTATGCAGGCCAAAATGAACCTTTACCGTTTGAGGTAAACTTTGGAATGTCGCAAACCTTAGAAAACGTTCCAATTAGATGGCATCTAACGATGGAAAACTTGCAAGAATGGCCAATAGGTGTATCTAATCCTGCCAGAGCAACAACAGATTTAGATGGAAACCAGACGCAAGAAAAGGTTGGTTTTTTCAATAATGCTTTACGTCATTTAATTTTGGGTGCAGAGTTGTGGCCAGAACGTGGCTTTAATCTAAGATTTGGTTATAACTTTAGACGTGCAGAAGAATTAAGAATTGTAGATCAAAGAAATTTTTCAGGTTTGTCAGTTGGTGTAGGTATTCGATTAAATTCTATGCGATTTAGTTATACACACGCCAGATACACAAGTGCATCTAACACTAGTTTTTTTGGACTTCAAATAGATTTAGACGGAAGACGAAGACGATAATAAGATAAGTATGAGTAAAATAGTCATAGCCATAGATGGATTTTCTTCAACAGGTAAGAGTACTATCGCAAAGCAATTAGCAAAACAACTCAACTATATTTATGTTGACACAGGTGCTATGTACAGAGCAGTGACTTATTTTGCTATGAAAAACGAATTGATAGGAGAAGACTTCTTTCATTCTGAAAAACTTATTGAACGACTCAATGAAATACATATAACCTTTAAGTTTAATGAAGCGTTAGGGTTTGCCGAAGTATACTTAAATGGTGAAAATATTGAAAAGGAGATTAGAACTTTAGAAGTCTCAAAGTATGTAAGTCCCGTAGCAACAATTTCTGAAGTGCGTCAAAAACTGGTAGAACAACAGCAATTAATGGGCAAGGATAAAGGCATTGTAATGGATGGTAGAGACATTGGTACTGTTGTTTTTCCTGATGCTGAATTAAAAATATTTATGACAGCTTCTGCTGAAACCAGAGCCCAAAGACGTTATAAAGAACTATTGGAGCGTGGTCACAATCTTAGTTATGACGAGGTTTTAGAAAATGTAACAACAAGAGATCGAATTGATTCTACAAGAGAAGATTCTCCTTTAGTTAAAGCAGTAGATGCTATAGAAATCGATAACTCGGATTTAACAATTGAAGAACAAATAGAAACGTTGCTAAAACTAGCAAAGTCTAAAGCATAAAAAAAGCGACCAATCGGTCGCTTTAATTTTTATTATCAAATTCTAATTATAAATTAGGAATCACTAATTCTTGATCTGGATGAATTAAATCCGGATTTTTAAGAATATTAGTATTCGCTTCAAAAATTTGTTTGTATTTCATTGCATCACCATAGTAGTGTTTAGCAATTTTGCCCAAAGTTTCACCAGATTTCACAGTATGTCTAGCATAAACTGATTCATCAGCAACTTTAATGTCTGCCATAATATCAGAAGGCTCATCACCACCGATTTCTTTTATCTTATCCCAAAGTAAGTTTTTCTCGTATTGAGTAGCTGCTGTTCCCCAAACTTTAAGCTGACCGTTTTCAACTTCAACTTTACCATCTTGAATGTTTAATTGTTCCCCTAAATCCAGAACGTCTTGGTATTTTGCTTTAACCATGATTATTTTAATTTTTAAGTATTAATAGTATTGTAAATATACCAATTTATATGCCAAAAATATTGATTTTCAAGTACCAAATTGGTATTTATTATTTAGACACTTAAAACCTGTTTAAGTCACATATTTTGAATTTTTATTATTTGTTATAGGTTGTCCAATGACGATTTGTGCCATCATAAAACCAGACCTCTAATACATCATTGTTAATATTAAATTCTAATGTTTTTGTATTGCTACTTTCCGTAGTATATTCAATAATATTGCTTTCTAGGTCAACTATAAAAGCTCCATTGGTGATTATGCCTTGTTCATCAAAAATATATATACCACTTAAGTCTCGTTCATTATCATCATCCAAAAAACTTAACGTTTCACAGCAAAGTGCTTCTAAAGATGATAAATTATTAATGCCTCGTCCACTAATCTCCCAATTACCAACAAGTCCAGTATCTATTAAGGGATTATAGGCATTATTGTCTTCAGTACCACAACTTATTACTGATAGGACAAAAATTAAAACAATATAGAAATTTAGTTTTACCATGGTGAAAATTTTTCTAATAAAGTTAGTGTAATTGTCATTTTGAAATATTAATTAAAGGTTATACTTGAGTTAATTGAAGTGATGCTGTATTAAATGATTATTTTGTTTGTTAATTGTTTGAAAATGATTAATTTTGCGCTCCTTTTTAGCGGACTTGGAAAAGTAGAAAAGGTAAATCAAAACAAATTTTAATTAACTTCTGTAGGTTTTTCCGCTTAGCTTTCAAAAAATACAGAATACAAATTTTTAATCAGCAATGGCTGAAAACAAAACAAATCAAGCTGAGGTTGAAGCTCCAGTAGTTTCTGAAGCTCAGGCAAATCCAGAAAAATTCTTAAAAGAGTTCGATTGGCACAATTACGAAGAAGGAATTGAGCAGGTAGAGGACACTAAACTTGCAGAATTTGAAAAATTAGTATCTGAAAATTTCGTTGACACTTTAGATGACGAAGTTGTAATTGGTGAGGTTATCCACATCACTGATAGAGATGCTATTATTGACATTAATGCTAAATCTGAAGGTGTAATTTCTCTTAACGAGTTCCGTTACAACCCAGATTTAAAAGTTGGTGATAAAGTAGAAGTATTAATTGATGTACGCGAAGATGCTACAGGTCAGTTAGTATTATCTCACAGAAAAGCTCGTGTTATCAAAGCATGGGATAGAGTTAATAAAGCTCACGAAACAGGTGAAATCGTTAATGGTTTCGTTAAGTGTAGAACTAAAGGTGGTATGATCGTTGACGTTTTCGGAATCGAAGCATTCTTACCAGGTTCTCAAATTGACGTTAAGCCAATTAGAGATTACGATCAGTACGTTAATAAAACTATGGAATTCAAAGTTGTTAAGATCAACCACGAATTTAAGAACATAGTAGTTTCTCATAAAGCACTTATTGAGGCTGATATTGAGGAACAAAAGAAAGAAATCATTGGCCAGTTAGAAAAAGGACAAGTATTAGAAGGTGTTGTTAAAAACATTACTTCTTACGGTGTCTTTATCGATTTAGGTGGTGTAGATGGTTTAATTCACATTACAGACTTATCATGGTCTCGTATCAACCATCCAAATGAGATTGTTGAGTTAGATCAGAAATTAAATGTTGTAATTCTTGATTTTGATGAAAACAAATCTAGAATTCAATTAGGTCTTAAGCAATTATCTAAGCATCCTTGGGAAGCTTTAGGTGAAGATCTTAAAGTTGGTGACAAAGTAAAAGGTAAAGTAGTGGTTATCGCTGATTACGGTGCTTTTGTTGAGGTTGCTGATGGTGTAGAAGGATTAGTACACGTTAGTGAAATGTCTTGGTCTACACACTTACGTTCAGCTCAAGATTTCGTTTCTGTAGGTGATGAAATCGAAGCTCAAGTATTAACTTTAGATAGAGAAGACAGAAAAATGTCTCTTGGTATTAAGCAATTAACACCAGATCCATGGACAGATATTACGTCTAAGTATCCTGTAGGTTCTAGACACACAGGTATTGTACGTAACTTTACTAACTTCGGTGTATTTGTTGAATTAGAAGAAGGTATTGATGGATTAATTTACATCTCTGATTTATCTTGGACTAAGAAAATTAAGCACCCATCTGAGTTCTGTAACGTAGGCGACAAATTAGACGTTGTAGTATTAGAGCTAGATGTTGAAGGACGTAAATTATCTTTAGGTCACAAACAAACTGAAGAGAATCCTTGGGATAAATACGAAACTGAGTTTGCTGTAGGTACGTCTCATACTGCTGCTATTACTGAAATAGTAGACAAAGGAGCTACAATAGAGTTTAACGAAGATATCGTTGCATTTGTTCCTTCTCGTCACATAGAGAAAGAAGATGGTTCTAAACTTAAGAAAGGTGAAGAAGCAGAATTCAAAATCATTGAGTTCAATAAAGAATTCAAAAGAGTTGTAGCTTCTCACACAGCAGTATTTAGAGAAGAAGAAGCTAAGATCGTTAAGCAAGCTGTTAAGAAAGCAGAAGCTCAAGCGGCAGAAGCTAAACCAACTTTAGGTGATGCAAACGATGCTTTACAAGCACTTAAAGATAAAATGGACGGAAAGAAGTAATTCAATCCTAATATAATTTTTATAAAGCCTCTCAATTTTTGAGAGGCTTTTTTTATGACGTTATATTAGTTTGAAACTCTCATAATTTAGCTTAACTTTGCTAATCAATAACGTTTGGATACTACATGAGTCAAAAAGTATTACTCAATTCTAAGGAAGTCAATATTATACTACACAGATTGGCTTGCCAACTTATTGAAAACCACGACGATTTTTCAGAAACTGTTTTAATAGGCATTCAACCAAGAGGTAAATTTTTGGCTGACCGTTTAGCACAAATGCTGAAAGAAGATTATAAGATTAAAAATATTCAGATAGGTCATTTAGATATTACATTTTTTAGAGACGACTTTAGAAGAGGTGATAAACCTCTTGAAGCAAATACAACAGAGATTGATTTTATAGTTGAAGGGAAAAACGTTGTTTTTATTGACGATGTATTATACACAGGTCGTAGTATAAGATCTGCGCTTACAGCAATTCAATCTTTTGGTAGGCCAAATAATATAGAATTACTCACTTTAATAGACAGAAGATTTAGTAGACATTTGCCAATTCAACCTAATTATAAAGGGAGGCAAGTTGACGCTATAGATAACCAGAAAGTAAAAGTGAATTGGATTGAGAATGGAGGAGAAGATACGGTGTATTTAATTGATAAATAGAAAATTAACTAGCAATGAGTGAACTAAGTGTTAAACACTTATTAGGAATAAAATATCTTACAAAAAAAGATATCGATCTTATTTTTGAAACTGCAGATCAGTTTAAAGAGGTTATCAATAGACCAATTAAAAAAGTTCCTTCACTTAGAGATATTACTATTGCCAATTTATTTTTTGAAAACTCTACACGTACTAAGTTGTCTTTTGAATTAGCAGAAAAAAGACTTTCAGCAGATGTTATTAATTTTTCGGCTTCACAATCTTCAGTAAAAAAAGGAGAGACTTTAATAGATACGGTTAATAATATCCTATCCATGAAGGTAGACATGGTGGTAATGCGCCATCCAAATCCTGGAGCTGGAGTGTTTTTATCTAAACATGTTAATGCTAGTATAGTTAATGCTGGTGATGGAGCGCATGAGCATCCTACACAAGCACTTCTAGATTCATATTCAATAAGAGAAAAGCTTGGTTCTGTAAAAGGGAAAAATGTCGTTATTGTTGGTGATATTTTGCACAGTAGAGTAGCACTTTCTAATATTTACGCTTTACAATTACAAGGAGCTAATGTTATGGTATGTGGTCCTAAGACTTTGTTGCCAAAATACATAAAAGACTTAGGAGTTAAGGTTGAAACCAACTTAAGAAAGGCTCTAGAGTGGTGTGATGTTGCTAATATGCTTAGAGTACAGAATGAGCGTATGGATATTAGCTATTTCCCAACAACACGTGAGTACACACAGCAATTTGGTGTAAACAAAGAATTGTTGGATAGTCTTAAAAAGGATATTGTAATAATGCATCCAGGACCAATAAACAGAGGTGTTGAGATTACAAGCGATGTGGCAGACTCTAAACAAGCTATCATTTTAGATCAGGTAGAAAATGGTGTTGCGGTTAGAATGGCTGTGATTTATTTGTTAGCTTCAAAAATAAAACAGTAAGTTATGATTATAGATAGAGACGGGAATATTACTATCATTACCCAAGAAAAAGCTTCGGTAAAAACCTTAGTAAATAATATAGAGCAGGCTTACGATAAGTATAAAAATTACCATATAATAGTTAATTTATCTAGCCTAGATAAAATCAGTTTAGAAGATATTATCGAATTTTTACGACTTAGTAATAATCACAGAGGTGATAAAAAATCGTTTGTTATAGTAACAGACAAAGCCGATTTAGACCAAATGCCAGATGAAATTGCTGTAGTACCAACCATTCAGGAAGCCTACGATATCATAGAAATGGAAGATATTGAACGCGATTTAGGGTTTTAGTTTGAATAATGAGGCTATCATACTAAAAGAAGAGAAAATCTTAGATTTCATTTGGTTTTTTATTCTATTGATGGTTTTTGGCATGATTTCTATTCCATTCGAAGGGCTTTTTGAAAAAGAGGTCTATAATAAAGCTTTCGATTTTATAATGGCTTTTTTGTTTTTTTCGATCCTTTACATGACTCGTATAACTTTTATAGAAGGAGGATATATAGTTAAAGGAATAAAATTATCATCATTTATTTTAAACAAACAAAAAATTCTAATTGCTGAGATAAAAGATGTAATAATTACCCAAGATCTTGAAAATTATTATGTGATTTCTGCAATTCATTATAATAATACTAGTTTTGAAATAAAGAAAATACCTAATAAGAATCCAGCACTCAAAGAGTTGGATTTAATTAGAACATATTTGAATTTAAATTCACATAAAAATTGAAACTCACCATTCTCGGCTGCCATAGCGCTACACCACGTACCAATACCAATCCTACATCTCAGGTTTTAGAAATTAAAAACCACATGTTTCTTATAGACTGTGGAGAAGGTACTCAGGTAGAGTTGCGCAGAAATAAAGTAAAATTTTCCAGAATTAAACACATTTTCATTTCGCATCTTCATGGCGATCATTATTTTGGTTTAATAGGTCTGGTAAGTACGTTTCGTTTATTAACTCGCGAAACCGAGCTTCATATTTATGGCCCAAAAGGCATTAAGGAGGTGATAACTTTGCAACTAAAACTTTCAGATTCTTGGACTAATTTTCCTTTGATTTTTCATGAATTGACTTCAAAAGAATCCGAGTTAATTTTTGAAGATGATAAAGTAGAAGTTTATACCATTCCTTTAAAACATCGTATTTATACTAACGGATTTTTGTTCAAAGAGAAAGAAAACGAACGAAAGTTAAATATCAATGCCGTTGTAGAGGCTAATATTGATAAAGCATATTACCGAAAATTAAAACAAGGGGCTGATGTTGTTAATGAAGATGGAATATTGATAGACAATACATCTGTAACAAAAGATCCTGTTCCTGCCAAAAGTTATGCCTATTGTAGTGATACTGTTTATAATGAAGACATCATTCCTATAATAGATAAATCAACTGTTTTGTATCATGAATCTACATTCTTAGATAAGAATGAAAATCTATGTGAGCGTACCAAGCACAGTACGGCACGACAAGCAGGAATCATTGCAAAAAAAGCAAATGTAGAGACTCTAATTCTCGGACATTTTTCTACACGTTACAATGGTTATGAGGAATTTAAATCTGAAGCCAAAGAAGAATTTGATAATGTGCTTTTAGCTAGGGATGGTAAATCTTTTGAGTTTTAGTTAAACTCTTTTAATTGCCGCACCCAATTAATAGCTTCTCCTAGACTATGAGCTCTTTTTAAGGGTATAGAAGCCATTTGTTTTTCAATATTAGCATTCATAAACGAAGAGTCTCTATAACTAACAATAGAAGCTGCTATTAGTAGACTATCATCTTTATCAAAATAAGACCAAAGTACTGGGTCTATAGAGTAAGAATTAACTCGATTAGCAATATAAGCGAGTGTTTTATGATTTCCGTAATAGTCTCTTAGAGAATCTAAAAGGGTATTTAATTTGTCCCAGTTAAAATGTTCTCCTTCATTGACTTCCATGATGAAAAAATCGTCAAGTAAGTAATAAACACAAAAGTTTAATACAACTTTTTTATAGTTTAAAGTTTTTGAAAAATCAGAATTTTCAAAGTGCATGTTAGGGTTATGTTTAATTAAGGGTATCCAAAACTACACTTTTTTTGATAGAAACAAAATATTGATTTAACTTCGTAAAACCATGGAAAAAGACTTAAGTAATTACAGAAAATCTTACGAAAAAGGTGAGCTACTTTTAGATAATATTTCAGACAATCCTATCGAATTATTCAGAGATTGGTTTGTAGAAGTAGATAGCCATTTTAATATAGACGAGGCCAATGCTATGACAGTATCTACCTTGGGACTAGATGGTTATCCTAAGAGTAGAGTAGTGCTCTTAAAAAAGTATACGTTTGAGGGTTTTATTTTTTACACCAACTACAATAGCGAAAAAGGAAAAGCAATAGAGGCTAATCCAAATGTTTGTTTATCCTTTTTTTGGCATGCTGCAGAGCGACAAGTTATTATTAAAGGTAAAGCGGAAAAAATAGCAGAGAATATGAGCGATGGTTATTTTGAGTCACGTCCTCGTGGTAGTCAATTAGGTGCCATAGTATCTAATCAAAGTGAAGTTATTGAGAATAGAACAGTTATTGAAGACAGATTAAAAGCATTAGAGCTTCAATACGAAGGAAAAGACATAGTACGCCCAAAACATTGGGGAGGCTATCTGGTAAGACCAGTTGAAATAGAATTTTGGCAAGGAAGGCCAAACAGACTGCATGATAGAATCCGTTACCAATTACAAGAAGATTTTAATTGGAAAATAGAACGACTTTCTCCGTAGCAATTCATCGATTAAGTGTAATTATCATCGTTTAAGTCACTGATTTTTCTTACTTAAGTTGCATTTCATCGATGTTTTACATAAAAAATCGACTAAATACATGTTTTTAATCGATTTTAACATTTATTTAACAATTAAGCATAAGTAGGCTGTTAAATTAGTAATCCCAAACCTAAATTTAACCTACTTATGAAAGCTAAAAAGCTATTGCCACTATTGGCTATCGTTGCCCTCTTAGGCTTTACATCTTGTTCTACAGATAGTGCTGCTGAGGATCAAATTAATTCTATTGAAGTGCCTGTTGCCCCTCAGGCTAAGCAAATAGAAATAGAAATTATGGAACTTATTAATGCATATAGAATTAATCAAGGCTTAAATCCATTAAATGATCATAGTACAGTTAAGGCAGTTGCTTCTACGCATACAGACTATATGGTAGAAGTAAATAATGTGTCTCATGATAACTTCTTTCAGAGAAAACAGAGTTTACAAATTAATGCCAGTGCTAATATAGTGTCAGAAAACGTAGCATACGGATTTAGTTCTGCTGAGTCTGTAGTTAATGCTTGGTTAAATAGTGCAAGCCATAGAGAAAATATTGAAGGAGATTTCACAGATTTTGATATCTCTGCCGAAAAGAATAATGAAGGCAAATGGTACTTTACTAATATCTTCATTAAGCGTTAGACCGCAATAAAAGTTGATTAATAGCCCCTAAGAGCCATGACGATAGTTGTGGCTTTTTTATTACATATAACTTAGAACTTAAGGTAATTTAAAAGCCGCATTTTTAAGGTAACTATTTGTTTCTCTCATTTTAAGAAGTTTATCAATAATCTGTGTTGTTTTTAAATAACAATATTTGTGATTCACAGAAAAGTCAATAATCATTTGTATTGATTTACTTATTTCTTGTTTACTATCTATTGCAATAAATTCTATCCAATCTTCATTTACAATTACGTAATATACATTCTCTGAATAATCGTCATCATGAAGGTATAAGAACGAATAAATTCCACAATCTATTTCTTTTTCTTCGTCAACTCCATAATACATAGAGTAAAGATCTTCTACAAATATTGATTCATATAAATAATCAGTATTAATATTTTCTATGACTTTTTGATTAAGAAAATAATTAGCAAGTTTTATCTTTAATTTCATGAGATTGAAAACACTTTTTGTACGCTTCCTTTCAAATTTACAACCTGAATCATTTCGTTTCCAAGTCATGTTCTCTGTGTAGTGTGCTCTAAATAATCTTGTAATATAGTCTGAAATAATTTCGGTACAATATTTTTGCTTTAAACAAAATTCTAAAGTTTTATCTACAGAGACTTTAAGATCATCTATTGAAAAAACATCTAGTATATGGAAAGTATTATCTTCTACAATTAAAAAGAAGACTAGTCTGTGAGATGAAAAGTTACTAAAGGTATAAATGCCATTTTCTAATTTTTCAACTGTTGAAAAATTATGTATACCTCTAAAATTTAGACCTTGCTTCTTTTCTGTATATAATTCTAAATTTTTCAATTGTTTTTTTTTAACCAAAAATTTAGCAAGTTCAAGTTTTAAGCTATCTAAAGTTAATTCTTTATTTTGTTGAGCGTATCCAAAAGAAAACAAAAACAAAAGAAGAATTATAACCCAATTTTTCATAATACAATGTTTCTTTAAAGATAAATAAAAAAGCAAGCCCAAATGAGCTTGCTTTTTAGTTATAATTTTGAGGGTAAAATTATTCGTTTACAATATAGAAGTAAGAACGTCTGTTTAATTGGTGCTCTTCTTCCGTACATTTTACACCATTAGAGCACTTGTTAAGGAGTTGAGTTTCTCCATAACCAATAGCACTTTCAATTCTGCTGGCATCAATACCTCTAGAGATTATGTAATCTCTTGTAGATTTAGCACGTCTGTCTGATAACTTCATATTATATCTATCACCACCACGACTATCGGTATGAGATTCAATTTTTATAATCATTGTAGGATGCTTACGCAAAACATCTACAATATTTTCTAACTCATATTGAGCGTCAGTTCTAATATTCCATTTGTCAAAATCAAAGAATATTGGGTTAATAACAATTTGATTATCTATAATCAATGGCTCTAAACTTAAATCTAAACTATTGATTTTTTCGTTTTCTATAGTTGTGGTAATTGTTTTCTGATCGTCTTTATAATCAGGTTTATTACCAACAACGGTATATGTTTTATTACAATCTACTGTAAATGTGTAGTCGCCACCATCTTTAGTAAAGATTTCTTCTATAACTTTTCCAGTTTCATCAATTAAACGAACAGTAACACCAGAAAGGATAATATTGGTTTTGCTGTCTCTAGCAACTCCAGAAATAACTTCTTTACATTCTTTTGCATTAAAGCTATAGATGTCGTCACTTCCTTTTCCTCCAGGTCGGTTAGAGGAGAAGTAGCCTTGTTCTGTTTCAGAATTTATAAAGAAAGCAAAGTCATCGTAACCACTGTTGTATGGTGCGCCCATATTTTCTGGTTCGTTTCGTATTCCTTTTAAAATATCTGATTTAAAAATATCAAGAAGTCCTAAGTTCAAATGGCCATCAGAAGAAAAGTAAAGCGTACTGTCTTTAGCTACATAAGGAAACATTTCGCGTCCTTCAGTATTTACTTTTTCTCCTAAATTTTCTGGTTTACCATAAGAACCGTCTTCGTTTATAGCTACTGAATAAATATCAGACTGGCCCAGTCCACCTTCGCGATCTGATACAAAATATAAAGTCTTATTATCTGGGCTTAATGCAGGATGACCAGTTGAAAATACTTCATCATTAAATGGTAATTCTGTAACGTTAGTCCATTGATCATTATCTAAAGTGGCTTTGTAAAGTTTTAAATGTGTAGTACCTTTTTTGTCATATTTTAAACGATTACGCTTATTAACATTATCTCTAGTAAAGTACATGGTTTTGCCATCATTGGTTATAGCTACTGAGGCTTCATGATATTCTGAGTTGATATTTTCAGGAAGTTCTGTTGTAGAGCCATAAGTTACAACTCCACCTTCTTCAGAAAGGCTAACTTCGTATAAATCTAAAAAAGGTTCTTTATTCCAGTTATAAACTTTGCCATCACCACCTCTGGCAGAGGCAAAGTAGAGTTTGTCTTCAAAAATATAAGATCCAAAATCTGAATTTTCAGAATTTAAAGATAGATTTTCAACTTTAACTATGACGTCATTTTTAGAAGTCAGTTTAGCATAAAGATCTACTTCATCAGGATTATAACCTTTTAGTCTACTGTCACCTTGCTGTGCAGCGCTAAGCTCTTTAAACCATTTGTCTGCTTCTTGGTAATTACCAATACTTCTAAGCGACTGAATGTATTTATATAAATATTCAGCATCTATTTTCTTATGCTCCTTTAAAGCTTCTCCATACCAATATGCTGCTTTTTCTGAGTTAGAATTATTATAGTATGCATCACCTAAACGCGTGAGTACATGGGCACTATTGTCTCCGTTTTCTACAGCTTTTTCATAAAGTTCAATAGCCTTTATATAACCGTAATTCTTAAAGAATTTATCAGCTAACTTCGTTTGCGCATACGATAACGAACAGCTAAAGATAAGTGTTAGAACTAATATTCTTGTTTTCATAATGCGATTCTTTTAGAAGTATCTAGGAGATTTTATACGTTTACTTTTAAATACTTCAAACATGAGTAATACTTCGTGTGTGCCACTTGTATAGGGTCTTATGTCTGAAATTGGATATTCGTAAGCATAACCAATTCGTAATTGTTTTGATATCTGAAAGTCAGCAATACCACCAATGGCAGCTGCATTTTCATTAATTCTGTATCCACCACCAATCCAAAAAGTTTCATTAAATAAGAAATTGGCAGAAATATCAAATGATAACGGTGCTCCGTTAGTAGCTTTAAGTAAAACTGAAGGTTTCAACTTTGTGGTTTCGCTTAAATCAAATACGTAACCACCAGTAATATAGTAACTAATACGCTCTAAAGCAACGTAGTCTAATTGACCTTGGCGCCCGTTATTATAGTCCGTGTTTAAAATTCTAGGTGCTGAAAGACCAACATACCAACGTTGAGAATGCCAGTATAAACCAGCTCCTACATTAGGACTCCAGCGGTTAGAAACTTCATTAAAGAAAGGGTCGTTAACAACAGAAGGATCGTTTAATAATTCTTCATCTAAATTGTAATGTGTAAAACCACCTTTAATACCAAAAGCTAATTTAGAGTTTACACCAGTTTGAATGGTATATGAAAAATCTCCGTATATGTATGAAAAGTTTTCATAACCTAATTTATCATTTATAAATGATAAGCCTAAACCTATCTTTTCATTCCTTAATGGTGTATGAATAGATAGTGTTTGGGTTTCTGGTCCACCTTCTAATCCAACCCATTGGCTTCTATGCAAGCCAACAGCACTGAATGTTTCTCTACTACCAGCATAAGCCGGATTAATAGAAATGGTGTTAAACATGTATTGTGTAAATTGAGGTAACTGCTGTGCAAATGTAGCTGAAACACCCAGTACAAATATTACAATACTTAATGATTTAGATAACTTCATCTCGGTTAAGTTTATTTATCAGTTGCTACGTAGATAGGACCTGCAAAAGGTTTCAATCCACTATTTTTTAAATTAATAATATAATAGTAAGTTCCGGTTGGGACTTTTCCAGAGCTTCCTACAGACGAGCCATGGGCATCGCCATTCCAATCGTTTTGGTAATTATTGTTCTTGTATATCTCTGCTCCCCAACGATTGAATATCTGTAACTCAATAACAAATCCACAATCTTCAACACCACTTATTGTAAAGAACTCATTATAACTATCTCCATTTGCTGTTACAGTTTTAGATATAACAACATCATCTTCACCACATGCTAAAACAACACAATCATCATCAATAGTTACATTAACTTCTACTTCAATAGGGCAAGGACCTTCGGTAATAGAATACATAAAGGTATACATACCAACATCTACAGAAGATGGATCAAATAAGCTACCATCTATAGTAGCATTACCAGATACAACACTCCATGTACCATCCATGCTAAAGTCACCAGATAGTAAATCGAATAAATCGAATTCAGAATCTAGCACACAACGATTAGCATCAAAGGCATCAATAACATTACTAATCTCTACAGTAATATTTTGAGTGAATTCTGCAACATTACCACAATCATCTGTAACAGTCCAAGTTCTTATGATAGAATAATCTTCAAAATCATTAGCTTGAGTTGAGTCTTCATTGAAAGAAACACTAATATTATTAGAACAAGCATCTTCAAACACTAAGTTTGGAACTTCAGGAATATCATCGCATGAAGCTGTGATATTTTCATCCATTGGTGTCACCATAGTTGGTGCCGTCGTATCCTGAACTGTAATAATTTGAATATGTATAGTATCATTATCACAAGCATCAATTGCAGTCCAAGTACGTTCTATAATATAGTCACCCATACACGCACCATTTGTAATTTCTTCCTCAAAAGTTACCGTAGCCGTACCACAGTTATCATTAGCCGTTAAAGTCTCAGCCGTAGGCACTGCATCACATTCCACAGTTGTATCTGCAGGCAATGCTTCGTTAAATGTTGGTGCTACTGTATCCTGAACCGTGATGATCTGAGTATG